>Ga0164294_10000968_pt1 | contig 27182 bp, 8 predicted proteins | sample GEODES005metaG_FD_111479 | JGI IMG/M metagenome (GOLD analysis project Ga0164294, IMG submission 111479) | Oligotrophic lake water microbial communities from Sparkling Lake, Wisconsin, USA - GEODES005 metaG | ecosystem: Environmental > Aquatic > Freshwater > Lake | place: USA: Sparkling Lake...
ACGGTAAGGTAGATAAAGAGAAGCTAAAAGCAAAAGCTGAAGAGCAAGAAAGTGCCAATGAAGCCAATAGATCTCTGTCAATTCAATCCACTTCCTTGTCTAAAACTGAGGCTATTCTATTAGAGATTTGGGAAGAGTTATTGGGAAGTAGAAATATTGGCTTAAATCACAATTTCTTTGAGCTGGGTGGAGACTCGATTATTGCTCTTCAGATAGTATCAGCTGCTAAGAAAAAGGACTTGGTTGTTGAAGTGAAAGATATTTTTTCGAATCCAACAGTAGCTTCTTTAAGTACTAAGGTAAAAATATTGACTGTAGATGAAAATTTATCTAATCAAAATTATCATAAATTTAAAACTGATGCAATTGATGAGGAAATTCCTTTAACACCAATTCAATGTTGGTTTTTTGAGCAAAATCTTTCTCATTATGATCATTATAACCAAGCAGTTATGATTAAGCCTTCTGTGAAGCTTGATTATGAAATTGCTAAAAAAATTTGGAGCTATCTTGCAGATTATCATGATATATTTCATGTACATTTTGAACTAAATAAAGATAGTAGATGGGTTCAGAGGTGGATGAAGACAGATAGCTTAAGGCGCGCTCAGCAAATTATTTGTGAGCACTTCCACTTGAACTCAAGAGAATTTTCAAGAAAAGTTTCAGAAATAGCTGCTAAGTTACAAGGAAGTTTAAATATTGAACGTGGTCCAGTTTTTCGAGTAGCAATTTTTGAAAAAGAAAATGGTGATCAGCGACTACTAATGATCTCTCATCATTTATATATAGACACAGTTTCTTGGCAAATTTTAATTGAAGATTTTGAGATAGCTTATAAACAAATTATCCAAGGCTTTAGCATAGATTTGGGCTCTAAGTCAACCTCTTATCTTGATTGGGCAGTTAGTATTAATAAATATGCCAATACTGGACAATTAAAAGAAGAGAAGGATTTTTGGGATTCAATAGTTAATGATGGAGTTTTATCTAGCAACAAAAATAATAAATCCTTAATGCTAGGAGAAGAAAGGATTATATATGGCAGGTTAAATCACGAGGAAACAAATAATTTACTATATAAAGTTCCAGTGGCGTATAAAACTAGAATTAATGACATACTTTTAACAGCATTGGCACTTGCTTATAGAGATTTAACTGCTCAAGATTCTATTTACTTTAATTTGGAAGGTCATGGTCGTGAGCATATTATAGATAATATGGATCTTTCTCGCACAGTGGGGTGGTTTACCTCAATTTATCCAATTGTGCTTGATCTTAAATATGCACAAGATTTATCATCTTCTATTAAAGTAGTTAAGGAGCGACTAAAACAAATTCCACAAAATGGTATTGGATTTGGTTTGCTGCGTTATTTGAATAAAAAAGATGTCATGGCTCACCATAATGATCCTGATATTATTTTCAATTATTTGGGCCAGGTTGATAATAAAATTAAACCCGGTGTCTTATTACAAAGGATAAATACGGATTGTGGCGATTGTTCGAGCTCAAAAAATAAGCGTTCATATCCAATTGAAATTAGTGCCCAAATTAATAATGGCATTTTTGGGATATCTTGGGCTTTCTATAACAAAGGTTATGATGATGAGTATATTCAAAAATTTGCTTTATTATATATCGATAAACTCAAAGATCTAATAGCTCATTGTTTACAAAGTAAGAATTTTGGGTATGTGCCATCAGATTTTCCTTTAGCTAAATTAGAGCAAAACAATCTTGATGAAGTTTTTGGCTCAAACAATAAGATCGAAGATATCTATCCTCTTTCGCCTCTGCAAAGTGGTTTATTATTTACTAACTTAATAAAAAATGAATCTGACGCTTATCTGGTGCAGACACTTTATAAATTAAATGGTCAAATCAATATCGAACGATTAAGGCTAGCACTTGATTCTATAAACAATCATTACAGTATTTTTAAAACTGGATTTGTATGGGAAAAGCTTGATGATCCTTTGCAATTTGTACTAAAAGAGATTGATTTATTATGGCGATACTGCGATTGGTCAATGTTGTCAGTTGCAAATCAAGATTTAAAATTACAGGAACTGCTTAGTGAAGATAGGCAACAAAAATTTGATCTAACTAACCCCCCATTATCAAGATGGTGTTATATAAAGTTAAATGAAGATAGTGGCTTTTTATTATGGACACATCATCATATTATTGTTGATGGCTGGAGTGGATCAAATATTTTATCCCAGTTAGTTACTGCCTATAAGCAGTTAGATCAAAGTCACCATATCAACTTACCATATACTCCTCCGTATAAGGACTATATAAAGTATTTGGAAGAGCATAATTATAATACTGAACCTTTTTGGACGAATTATCTAAAGAATTTTACGGCAAATAGTTACCTTAAGTATAAGATAGAGCTTACTGAAAATACTAGTGATTCTTATGATTACTATTATCATGAATTATCAAAAGATGATACAGACAAGTTAAAAGAATGCGCTCGGAATTTACAAATTAGCTTAAACTCCTTGATCCAAGGCGCATGGGCAGTTTTATTAAGTCAGTTTTGTCAGACTGAAGATGTTATCTTCGGTGTAACTGTTTCTGGGCGTAATATAGATCTTCCTCATGTTCAAGAAATTGTTGGATTACTCATTAATACTTTGCCACTCAGAGTAAAAATAGATAAAAACCAAAAACTTACTGACTTTTTTCACGATCTACAAATTAATATGGCAGAAATTAATAATAATTCCTGTACCTCACTTGCAAAAATAAAATCTTATGCTAATAGCCAAAATCACGAAGAATTATTTAATAATATTTTAGTTTTTGAAAACTTTCCAGATAATCCTAAAGTTAAACATACTACTTCTGAATTCAAAATCGTAGAGTCTAAGGCGATTGAAAAAACAGAATATCCGCTCAGCTTATTTATCAATGCTAAGGAACAAGTATTGTTTAATATCCACTTTGGAACAGAAAATTTTGATCGTGAAGGTGTAATTAAGCTGATGGATTATTTGCTACACATTCTTAGTGGTGTAACAAAGAATTTCGATTCTGCTATAAGTGATCTTTATTCTTTAACAGAAGAAGATAAACAGCAAACCTTAATTTGCTGGAATGATACAGATTTTACCTTTCCAAAAGAAGAATCTTTGCCCCAAATTTTTGAAAAAGTTGTAAAAAAATACTGTGATCAACAAGCAGTTAGATATTATGATGTGTATTTAACATATGAAGAATTGAATCATAAGGCCAATCAACTAGCTCATTATATAAGAAAAGTGAACAAGTCTAGCAAAAAAGCTATTGCCATATGTCTTGATCGTTCACCAAATTTAATCATCTCAATGCTTGCAGTTCTGAAAACTGGCGGGTACTACGTACCTCTTGACCCTGATCATCCGAGAGATCGTATAGAATACATTATAAGAGATGTGCAAGCAGAACTGATTATTACTTTATCGAATCTTTCTGGTATATTTTGCGATCTCAATTGCCAGATCCTTAACCTAGATTTGCTCGAGAAAGAGTTGGATACTCAAAATAAAGTTACTCCATTAACAAAAATTACTGCAAATGATATAGCATATGTCATCTACACATCTGGTTCCACCGGTAAACCTAAAGGAGTCATGGTTTCAGAGCAGAACTTCATTAATCTTCTAAACAGCATGGCAGAAAGGCCTGGTATTTGTGAAAATGATCGATTTTTAGCATTAACTACTATTGCTTTTGATATCTCTGGTCTTGAGATATGGCTACCTATCTTGAATGGTGCACAACTAATCATAGCTGATCGTACCATAAATACTCATGGCGAATCTCTGGCGCGCTTGATTGATGAAAGTGGTGCTACAATAATTCAAGCAACGCCAGCTATATGGCAGATACTAATTGATTCTGGATGGAGTGGATCATTTAGATCACTAAAGCTATTATCTGGTGGTGATGTTTTAACAAATCAAGTGGCTACAAGCTTGCTAGCAGAAGGTCATAAACTTTGGAACTTATATGGGCCTACTGAGACAACGATTTGGTCTACAATAACAGAAATCAAAGATAATAAACCAATTTCAATCGGGCGACCAATTCATAATACAAAAATCTACATAATAGGTAAAGATAATCTTCTGGTTCCAGTTGGGGTTGCCGGCGAGCTTTATATTGGCGGAGCTGGTGTATCTCAAGGTTATATAAATAATCAGGAATTGACTAAAGAAAAATTTATTAAAAATTTGTTTATTGAAGATCGGTCTGATAGATTATATCGTACAGGGGATTTAGTTAGATATTTAAAAGATGGAAATATTCAATATCTTGGCAGGCTAGATAATCAAGTTAAAATCAGGGGCTATAGAATAGAACTTGGAGAAATTGAAGCTAATTTAGAAAGTTATCATGAAGTACAATCATGCGCTGTAGTGGTAAAAAAAGATCCAAGCGGTCATAGTTCTCTTGTTGCCTTTCTAATCCCTATTAATGGTACAACAAATATTGATTATGTTGATGAAAGTTCTGTAGAATTGATTAGAGACTACCTAGTTAAGAGGATTCCTGAATATATGATTCCAAGCTACTTTATTGCAATTCCTGAATTACCACTTAGTAGCAATGGAAAAGTTGATAGATCGAAGCTAATAGAGCTTATTCCGACCAATAAAAAATATAATAATAACTTTCAGAAGCTGAGCAGTGATTTAGAAAAAACTATTGCTATCATGTGGTGTAAAATATTGGGGCATCAAATAATCAATTCTGACAATATTAGTATTCATGATAATTTCTTCTATTTGGGTGGAGATTCTATATTAGCTATTCGGTTTGTATCTCAAGCAAGACAAAATGGTTTTAATGTCAGCATTCAGCAACTTTTTCAATATCCTACAATTTATGAATTAACCAGAGTAATTGAGACTAGTCGCAATCACGATCACCAATCATTGATAAGCTCTAATAGTGACTTAATCCCAAATAAATTTTCTCTTACGGGTCTTAATAAACAACAAATAGATCAAATCTGTGGTCAAGAGTATGAAACTGATGACGCATATCCTTTATCACCAATGCAATTAGGATTCATTTTTCTTGATCTATCACAAAAAACCAAAGAAGCTAATTTTATTCAAAATGTATATGAGATTAATGGTAAATTTGATAGTGAGATCCTTGAATCAGTATGGAGTAGATTGTTTAATAAATACGATATTTTGCGTACAGGTTTTCGTTCTGACAATAGACTAGAACAGCCACTACAATTTGTTGCTCTAGATATACCTTTGCCATGGAAAATACATGATTTAAGATCTTATAAAGGAGATCAACTTGAGAAGTTACACCAAATAACACAAAAGGACATTATGGAGGGATTTAATTTAGCGCAACCACCGCTAGTTAGACTGCAGGTAATAAAATTTTTACACAATACTTATCTTGTTATTAGTTATCACCATATTATTATGGATGGCTGGTGCATTGCTTTATTTTTAAATGAACTGCAAATACAATATTCTGCCGAGCTATCTAATAATCAACCTAACCAATTTCTTGCCAATAAAAAACCTAAGTTGCAGTACAAAAGTTTTATAAGCTGGTTACTAAAACAAGACGTACAGAAGGCAGAAAAATTCTGGAGCTTAAAGTTAGCAGGCGCATCTCCAACTTATCTCGATGCTGGTGGAAAAAATTCAAAATTATTTAGCTATCAATATAATGACTTTAAATTCCACTTTACTGAAGCGGACACAAATATAATAACGCAGCAGGCTAAAAACTCAAATGTCACTCTAAACACTTTGATCCAAGCAGCCTGGGCTATTTTATTAAATAAGTACACACAGCAAAATGATTTGCTTTTTGGAGTAACTGTTTCTGGTCGTGCAATTGATTTACCTGGGATAGAAAATATGCTTGGGCTATGTATAAATACTGTACCGCTGCGCGTACAATTACTAGACAATGATGATCTAGATAGTCTTGTGAGAAGAATTCAAATTGATATGGCTGAGATACAACAATTTTCTTATTTACCACTAGCTAGAATACGTAATTTACTTGAGCTAGGGAGCGGAAGTGGGCTTTTTAATACTATTTTTGTCTTTGAAAATTATCCTAAAAATTTTCACTCAAATGAAGCACTAGAACTATCCCTAATCTCGGCAATGTCTAAAGGTGAGTATCCATTGGGCATTACAGTAGTGACTGGGCAGAGATTAATGCTTAAATTTGACTATTCAGTTGATGCATATTCTGAAAATTTTATTAATAACTTGGCAAATAATTTACAAGAAATATTATTGACCCTAATTGATTAAAAGGAGCATAATTAAATGATAAATAACAATTTAGAGCAATTTATTTTAGAGTATAATTCAACACAATCTACATACCCAATAAATCAATGCCTAGATCAATTGTTTGAAAATCAAGTAAAAACTAATCCAGAAAATTTAGCTATTACTTGTCAAGGTCAACAATTTACTTATGCAGAGTTAAGCGAGAGGGTAAATAAATTTGCCAATTATCTAGTAAATCATGTTACACATGGAAGTGTAGTAGCAGTTTGTCTTGAGCGCTCAATAAATTCTATTGTGATGATGATCAGCATTTTAAAAATAGGGGCTGTTTATGTGCCAATTGATCTAAACTATCCAGAGACATTGAGTAGATTCATTCTTAGTGATAGCAAAGCAAAAGTTTTAATCAGCCAGAAGAATTCTCAAGATGTTTTTAAAGATTTAGGCTTAAAAATTCTGTTACTTGAAGATTGTATTAAAGAAACAAGAAATGAAAGTTCGGCATTTATCCATCACCACAATGATAGTAGTTCTAGAATAGCCTTTATTCTTTACACTTCTGGTACAACCTTAAAACCAAAAGGCGTATGTCTAACTCATATGGGCTTAATCAATCGTATTTATTGGATGAACCAAGTATTTGCTGTAAATAAGGATGATCGCGTTCTTCATAAGACTTCAGTTTGTTTTGATATTTCATTGTGGGAAATTTTCCTACCTTTAATATCTGGTGCTACACTTGTCTGTGCTGGTAACAATATACCAAGAAGCTCCGAAGAATTAATATCGCTTGTAGAGTCTGAAAATATTACAATTATCCATTTTGTCCCACAGATGCTAAAATATTTTTTAGATACGAAAGGAGTGGAGAAATGTTTAACTTTGCGCCATGTTTTTATTAGTGGTGATGTATTTTATCTAGATTTACTACAAAAGTTTTATAGTAAATTCAATTGTGATATACACAATCTCTATGGTCCGACAGAAGCATCAATTGATGTAACGCATTGGCAATGCACGAGAGATTCAAATTTAAATTTTGTACCAATTGGTAGACCTATATCCAACACACAAATATATTTATTAGATCAGGATCTTAAATTAGCACCACTTGATCATACTAGTGAAATCTTTATTGGCGGTGATTGTTTAGCTACTGGTTATTTAAATCCTGAATTAACCAAGGAGTATTTTATAATTCATCCAAAATATGGTAGGCTTTATCGCACTGGGGATTTTGCTAAATTAATGCCAGATGGAAATCTACAATTTATAGGTCGAAAGGATCGCCAGATTAAATTGGGTGGATATCGTATTGAACTTAATGCAATTGAAGAAGTATTAAATTCTGCACCAGAAATTAGCTCAGCTGCGGTAAGCTACAAAGAGATAATACCTGGTTTTAAAGATTTAATTGCATATTTAGTCACAAGATCTTCCTCTAAAGAGATTCATATAAATCCGTTAAAGGACTTTCTGAGAGCTAGATTACCATTATATATGGTGCCTAATATTTTTGTAATTGTACCGAAGCTTCCACTAACAGCAAATAAAAAAATCAATTACCAGGCACTGCCTATAATCGATAATTTAAACAAAATTTCTGAAGAAGTTTACATCGAGATGAGTTAAACAAAACTTCTAACGTTCAAAATATAGGTAAATATATGCAAAAGCTTCAAAATAAGTTATCAAAAATATCATTGGTTTCTAATGATGCTAAAACAAAGATTATGCAATTTTGGAGCAAAGGTAGGCAGCAACAGATTTGTTATAGCAGCGTGTTAGATATGATTAGCTTACAATCTGAGAAGAATGGAGCAAAAGTTGCATTAGTAAGGGGACAAAATCATCTTACATATAAAAAGCTGGAATTAAAAGTAAACAGCGCGGCTAATTTTTTAAAACAAAACGGAGTAATTCATGAGCAAATTATAGCATTAAGAATGCAGCGTAGTTTTGATCAAATTATCTGGATTTTAGCCATTCTTAAATCAGGAGGATGTTACTTGCCAATTGACCCAAACTATCCTCAAGAACGACAACAGTATATTCTTGAAGATAGTAGAGCAAACCTACTGATCACTGATACTTTTCACTCATTTAATACTTCTTGCATTTTTACCAATAGTAAAGAAATAAGTCTTGAATTATCAAAAATTTCAAGCGCAAACCCGGATATAACAATTGCTAGCAACCAGCTAGCTTACATAATTTATACTTCAGGATCTACTGGCAAACCAAAAGGTGTTATGATCGATCATAAAGGGCTTGTAAATCTGACTCTAGCACAAGTTGAGTTATTCGAAATTAATGAGTCAAGTGTAATATTACAATTTGCTTCTATGAGTTTTGATGCAGCAATATCTGAATGGAGTACTGCGCTAGCTAGCGGAGCAACTCTTTGCTTAATGTCACATAGTACAAAAGATGTAGCTGGGATTATAAAGGATATCTATGCCTATACTCAGACTACTGTTGTAACTTTTCCACCAAGTTTAGCACTAGCACTACCTTTAGATGCTTTACCAAATTTACAAACTCTTGTAGTTGCTGGAGAGGCTTGTAGCAAACAAGTAGTTGAAAAATGGAAAAGTAGAGTTAAGTTAATAAACGCCTATGGTCCAACAGAATGTACAGTTTGCGCTACCGCTTTTTGTTATGATCAAAACCCGCTCCCAGAAGGATATCCGGCCAAGACTATCGGTAAGCCAATTTTAAATACTGAAATATATATTCTTGATAGTAATCTAAAGCTGCTTCCTGCTGGGATAGCAGGGGAGATTTATATTGGCGGTGTTGGGCTAGCTAGGGGTTATTTAAATAGAAAAGAACTAACAGAAGATAAGTTTATTAGTTTATCGCTTGCAGATAATACGGAAACAAGACTTTACAAAACTGGCGATTTAGCAAGATGGCTTGAGGATGGTAATATAGAGTATATTGGTCGAGAAGATTTTCAGGTAAAAATTAGAGGTTATAGGATAGAACTTGGTGAAATTGAAAATGTTATAAGTAGTATTTCTGCAGTGAGGTCAGCAATAGTCATTGCAGATGAAGAACTAAATCCAGGTTTGCAAGCGTACGTAGAGGTGGGTGATGACTTCCCATTAGATTCCTATGGACTGATCAGAGATGAGATAGAATCCGTTTGTCGTAATATACTACCTGAATACATGGTGCCAGTATCTTTTATGATTCTATCAGAATTCCCTCTAAATAATAATGGCAAAATCGATCGTAAAGCTTTAATTGCTAAGACCCAAGAAATTAATAGCAAAGGTACATTTGTCGTACCAGAAACACAGACTGAAAAGCTTCTTGCTCAAATTTGGTCTGAATTATTTTATGATAGAGAAATTTGCGTTAATGATGATTTCTTCAGGATTGGAGGTGATTCAATTATTGCTATTCAATTACTGTTATTATGCCAAAAACATGGTCTAGACTTAGATATTCAAAAGATTTTTTCTCACCCAATTCTAAGAGATCTAGCTGCAGCAATAGACTCAGATCAATATAATTCTAAGAGGCTTGCAATAGTAATACCTGTACGCAGGGACAATGATAATATTCCTTTATCATTTGCTCAACAGCGCATGTGGTTTTTAAATGAAATCCTGGAAGATAAAACCATATATAATATCCTGTTGCCCCTGGAACTTTTAGGTGAGCTTGATAGTAAAATGCTGGGTGACGCTCTACAAAAAGTTGTAGAGCGTCATGAAGTATTACGTACGCGTATTCTATATAACGGTCAAGAACCAATTCAATATATTGAACCATCGCTGAAATTAGAAATAACTGAAGTAATATTAGATGCACGACCAATTTCCCAATTGAAGGAACAAGTAATTAAAGAAGCACAGGCATCAATGAAAGAGCCTTTTAATTTAGCACAACCACCTTTATTAAGAGTAAAATTATTTCGCCTAAGTGAAAGGCATCATGTGCTTCTGCTAACGATGCACCACATAATCTCTGACGCTTGGTCAATTGATGTTCTATTTAATGACATATCTTCTTTTTATAATGCATATATAGAAGGTACAAACCCCATTCTTCCAGAATTAAAAATTCAATATGCTGATTTTGCAATCTGGCATAGAGAATGGCTTCAAGGTGAAAACTTGATGAAGCAACTGAGCTATTGGCAAGAGCAACTGATTGGCGCTCCAAGTAAACTAGATTTAACAACTGACTATATTCGTAAAAAACAACCAACCTATCAGGGTGCAAATCTTTTTTATAAGTTAAATGACCAGCTGATTCCAAAGATTGAAGAAATTATTGCCAGCGAGAATATAACTTTATTTATGTTTCTCATGAGCGTATTACAGATTTTACTTAGCCACTACAGCAGAGAAAAAGATATAGTAGTAGGATTTCCTATTGCTAACCGTCACTATCTAGGCACCGAGAATCTCTTGGGTTTTTTTGTTAATACGTTACCTCTCAGAGCTAATTTAAATGATAATTTGACTTTTAAAGAATGTTTAAAATCAATTTATCTTAGTACCTCTGAAGCTTATTCTAATCAAGATGTGCCTTTTGAACTCTTGGTAGAAAAGTTGGAACTCAAGCGCGAAGTTGGATACAACTCATTATTTCAAGTTGTTTTCGGTTTACAAAATGTTGGCAATAATGATTTGAAGCTTGCTAAACTAGAGGTTGCACATATGCCTATTGATATGCAAATTGCTCGTTTTGATTTAACTGTTTCAGCTATTAAGTCTGGCGATGGTATTACTATGGGATTTGAATATTCAACCGACTTATTTGTTAGGAGTACAATTGAAAGATTTGCGCGTCATTTTGAACAGCTAATCATTAACATACTAAATAATCCCAATATACAGATTGATAAGTTAAATTTTATAACAGATTCTGAAAAAAAACAAATCATAGAGTGGTCTAGAGGTAATTTGGATTTCCAATTAGATAATTCTCAACTCTTTCTCAAACTCTTTGAAGACCAAGCTAATCAAAACGGTCACACAATAGCGATGATAAGTGGCGCAGAAGAGATAAGCTATGAAGATTTGAATGAGCAAGCAAACAGAAGGAGGCATTATTTAAAGAGTTTGGGTATAGAGAGAAGTCAAATTATAGCTCTTAAGTTAGATAGAGGAATAGAACAAATAGTGTGGATTTTAGCTATTCTTAAAGCCGGAGGATGTTATTTGCCAATTGATCCAGATTATCCACAAGAGAGGCAGAAATATATTCTTGAAGATAGTAAGGCGGAAATATTAATAACCAATTATGCTGATAAAATAGGTAACGTTACCAATATTGATATTACTAAAATCAGCAATCAACTTATGGAATTTAGTAGCGATAATTTAGGGCTTGATATAGCACCTCATGATGCAGCATATGTAATTTACACCTCGGGATCTACTGGCAAGCCAAAGGGTGTTATAATAGAACATGGTAGCTTAGCTAATCTCGCTAAAGCCCAAGCTACATTATTTGAGATTGGTAAAAATAGTCATGTTTTACAATTTGCTTCTGTGAGTTTTGATGCGGCGGTATGGGAGTGGGTGTCAGCACTAAGTCATGGAGCAACATTAATATCAATAGAGAACAACCAAGATCTAATCAATGCATCAAAGCAAGACAAAGCAAATTTAGAGAAGGTAACTATAGCAACCATACCTCCAAGTTTAGCACAAATCTTACCAGAAGAAGTATTACCGGCTCTGAAGACCTTGGTGGTTGCTGGGGAAGCATGCACGGAACAAGTGATAGAAAAATGGCATAATAAAGTAAGACTAATAAATGCATATGGACCAACCGAATGTACGGTTTGTGCAACAGCATATTGTTATGAACCAGGATTAGACGTAAAACCTGAGACAGCAAAAGTGATAGGGAAACCAATACTTGGTAGTGAAGTATATATTCTTGATAGTAATTTACAGATTGTTCCTGCGGGCGTAAAAGGGGAAATTTATATAGGCGGGGTGTGTTTAGCAAGAGGTTATTTAAACAGAAAGGAGTTAACTGAAGAAAGATTTATAGTAGCAGAGATTGAGGGGATAGGCGGGGTTAGGTTATATAAGACAGGAGATATAGCAAAATGGGTAGAAGAAGGCAATATAGAGTATATAGGCAGAGAGGATTTTCAAGTAAAGATAAGGGGATACCGAATTGAATTAGGGGAGATAGAGAGTATTTTATCAAGAGATGTAGCTATAAAAATGGCTAGGGTTTTAGCTGAAGGTGAAGCGGAGGAATCAATTAAGTTAGTTGCATACTTAGTACTGAAAGAAAATGAGCAAGATGCATCTGCAACTACGACTACAGAGATTAAAGATAGAGTAAAAGAAGAGTTGCCAGCATATATGTTGCCAAGTAAGTGGGTGATAGTAGATGAAATTCCTTTGACTATTAACGGTAAGGTAGATAAAGAGAAGCTAAAAGCAAAAGCTGAAGAGCAAGAAAGTGCCAATGAAGCCAATAGATCTCTGTCAATTCAATCCACTTCCTTGTCTAAAACTGAGGCTATTCTACAGTCAGTTCTTTGTCAAATTCTTAATCTTGACTACGTGGATGTTAAAAAGAATTTTTTTGCCCTTGGTGGTGATTCAATTTCGTCTATTAGATATGCAATTGAAGCTAAAAAATATGGCATTGAGTTTTCAATCAGTCAGCTTTTTGATAACCCTACTATTAATCAACTTGCAGAGGTAATAGATAGTAGTAATAAAAATTATCAAGAATATCCTCCAATTTTATTACAAACAGGCAATTCTCCTGTCCCTCTATCCTTTGCTCAACAGAGATTGTGGTTCGTATGCCAATTACTAGAAGATAGTTATATATATAATATCCCGCTTGCTATAGATCTCTACGGTGAACTTGATCATAATGCGCTTAGTTTTGCTTTTAAGAAGCTTATTGAAAGACACGAAATTTTACGCACTCAAATAAAGGAGTTTGAAAATGGTGTTGAGCAAGTTGTTGTACCTATTGAGCAAATAAGTAATATTGAATTAATTGACTTGTCGATTTCAACATTAACGAGGTATGAAATAAAGAGTATATTACTTGATTATATCAAGAAACCTTTTGATTTTGAAAGCAATCAGTTAATGAAAATTATATCATTTAAAGTTAATGAAAATCACAATATTTTACTAGTAATTATGCATCACCTCATTACTGACGGTTGGTCAATGGCTATTTTTTGTCGCGAGCTATCTTATTATTATAATATATATTGTAACAATCAGCACGATAAAAACCAATTACCAGAGGTGCTACAATATAAAGATTTTGCTATTTGGCAAAGAGAATGGCTACAAGGCGAAAGGTTAATGTTACAACTAAAATATTGGCAATACCAATTAAAGGATATTCCAGAAGTAATTAATTTGCCAACAGACAAAAAACGTACCTCAAGTAGAAACTATAAAGGCAGGAATCATAGAATAGCTATTACAAGTAATCACCTAGAACAAATCCAAACTTTTATTAAGCAATACGATGTAAGTTTATTTATGTTTTTGCTGACTGTTTTTCAATTGACACTTCATCGATATAGTAATGATAAAGAGATTGTTGTTGGGTGCCCTATTGCAAACCGCCACTATCCTGGTATTGAGAATACTATTGGGTTCTTTGCGAATACCACTGTTATTAATATTAATTTTGAGCAAGTAAATAATTTCGATACGTTATTGCGTTTAGTAAGGAGAACGGTTTTAAATGCTTATCAATACCAAGATTTACCTTTTGAGAAATTAGTTGAGGCTCTTAAAGTGGAACGCAGCCTAAGCTGGAACCCTGTCTTTCAAGTTATGTTTAGTTTGAATAATGTAGAAACTAATCAGTTTGATTTTAGTGCATTAAAATCTGATATTATCGACTTAGACATTGGGATAGCAAAATTTGATTTATCTCTGACCGCTTGGGAAGAGGATAATTGTTTGAATCTTAATTTTGAATACGCAGAAGATTTATTCGTTGAAGAAACAATTGCTAAAATGGCTCAACATTATATTTCGCTTATTGAACAAGTAATACAATCACCAGAGCAAGACATCTCATTATTAACATTTATGTCAGAAGAAGAACTTTATAAATTAGTTTTTGATGCTAACAAAAATACGAGTAAGTTTATCATTAACAAAACTGCCGTAGAGCTCTTTGAAGAGCAAGTAGACCAAAATCCTTACAATATAGCTATAATTTATGTGGATGAGAAGTTAAATTTCAAAGAATTAAACGCCAAAGCTAACCAACTTGCAAACCAAATCATTATTGAAAATCAAAACGATAAAGCTATAATACCAATTATTATGTCAAGATCTCCTGACATGCTGATTGCTATATTAGCAGTATTAAAGGCTGGTTGTGCTTATTTACCATTAGAAGTCAATTCACCCATTGAAAGATTAAGAGAAATTATAAATGATACTGGGGCTAAACTTATCATTTGCGATGATTCTTCTATAAACAAAATTACAGTTATTAATACAAAATTTATTTCTTATAATAGATACAAAGAAAATATTACTAATTCTAGTGAAAGTAATTTAAGAACTCAAATCCTTCTCAGTGATTTAGCTTATGTAATTTATACCTCTGGATCTACTGGGCGACCTAAAGGTGTAACTATAGAGCATAAAAGCCTAACAAACTATTTATTATGGTGCGCCGAAACTTACCCATGCCAAGAACAAGTAGCTACAGTACTTCATTCCTCATATGCTTATGACATGTCTATTACTAGCTTGTTATTGCCAATAATTACTGGTAGAGCTGTGCATATTTTAGAAGAAAACCAGGCTAACCAAGAATTACCGTTACTCTTTAACAGTAGCTTTGAGTATAAGTATGACTTTATTAAGCTGACTCCATCACATTTATCAATGTTAAAACATCTACCAACAGAATCTCTGCGCAATAGAACTCATTCTTTAATTATTGGTGGAGAGCAACTTAATCAAGAGCACATTAAATTATGGCAGCAATATTCACCGGAAACCATTCTTTATAATGAATATGGTCCGACAGAATCAACGGTTGCATGCTCCGCTTATAAAATTACAATGGATTGTACTCATAACCCAGTGCCTATTGGTAAGTCAATATCGAACTGTCAAATGTACATTCTAGACCAGAGTTTACAACCAGTACCAAATGGTGTAGTGGGTGAGTTGTATATTGGTGGCATAGGCGTTTCTAAAGGATATATAAATAGTAATGATCATATAGACCAGAAATTTATTCAAAATCCTTTTTCACATGATTCTTTAACAAAATTATACCGAACTGGTGACTTAGCTCATTTCTTAAATGATGGTAATATACAGCTTATTGGTAGAATCGATAATCAAGTAAAAATTCGTGGTTATCGTATTGAACTTGGTGATATTGAAGTAAATATTGAAAGCTACGAGCAAGTTGTAGCATGCGTAGTAGTAAAACTTGATAATGATGGCCAAGAACAGCTAGCTGCTTATATAGTTCCTAAATCTAAAGTAGAAAACATAAGTTATATGGAAGATAACGAGATTAATGAATTAAATGTTCATTTAAGCAAAAGATTACCAGAACACATGCTCCCTAATCACTATATCATTATTCCAGAACTCCCACTGAACACTAATGGTAAGGTCGATAAAACAAAATTACCAGATATTAATTTATTGATCTCAAGAGGTAGTAAGAAATTTATATTACCGCGAAACGAAGTCGAAGCTGAATTAGTATCTTTATGGCAGAAATTATTAAATTATGAGCCGATTAGCGTAGATGATAATTTCTTTACTATGGGAGGTCATTCTATGCTAATGACCCAAGTCATAATGCACGTAGCATCTAAATTTGGTACAACATTGTCCTTGAGAGCATTTTTTGAAGAGCCTACAATAGAAAATTTAGCCAATATAATTTTAAATCAAAATATATCATTCATTAAATCGAAAATTCATACTGAACTTGAAAATGATATAATACTGAAAGAAGATATATCACTCAATATTCCAGTTGCTTCTGGTAATAATGTTTTATTAACTGGTGCAACAGGGTTTTTAGGAGCTCATTTACTCTTTGAACTTGCAAGTAAAATAATGCAAAGTCAGAATGGTAGAATCTATTACATTGTTAGAGCTGGTGATGTAGGAGAGGCTTATGAAAAGCTTCTTAAAGTAGGCCAGGTGTATCAATTAAATCTGGGGCAATTTAGTAAGTTTATATGCCCTATAATAGGAGATGTGAGTAAGCCAATGCTTGGTTTAAGCGAGTATGATTATCTTACTCTATCTCAAGATGTAGATATTATTTTTCATAATGCTGCATTAATAAACCACGTCGTTGATTATAGCACTCTTATGGCCGCAAATGTTTCCAGCACCAAAGAGATTATTAAACTTGCCAGTGTTGGTAAATTAAAGCATATAAATTATATTTCTACCCTGAGTAACTACTTAGTTGACGCAGATAATAAAATTACAGAGGATTTCCCAGAGTATAAACAACAAGACTCTCTTGCAGCTGGTTATGCGTTAACTAAATGGGTCTCTGAAATACTGCTCTCCCAAGCAAAAAATATTGGCATGCCAGTTACCATATATAGACCCAACTATATTGTTGGTAGCACAAATGGGGGAGCGACTTCATACATCAATAATCATCTACTGAATTTAATAAAAGGATGCTTGGAATTAAAATCAGCACCCGCATGGAAAATGGAATTAGATTTAGGTCCAGTTGATTTTATAGCTAAGTTGATTGTTGAAAATGCATTAGGTAAAGAAGATCACTTGGGTAAAGTATATAACATTTCAAATCCAAACAAAGTAAAGTGGGAAAGTATTATTAATTATCTTAAAAAGATAGGTTATGAAATAGATTTGATTCCGGAAAAACAATGGCAAAATATTTTGCTGAATAAAGTAGAACAGGGCAATGCACTGTATAGCCTGCTACCAGTTTATTTATATAGCCAAACAAGTGATGACACTCAAAACCAGACTATTGTCAACACTGAGAATACTTTAAACCTTCTAAGTACTTATAATTTAAAATGGCCATTAATTGACAATAGTTTTTTAAATAAATACTTTTCGTATTTAAGCGCGCAAGGGTTTTTATAAAGCTTTCACAATAGAGGCGGTATCAAAATATCTTATTGCCTGTGTCCAAAGTTTATAATAATGACCATTTTTGTTAATAAGCTCATCATGGGTACCAGATTCAATTATTTTGCCTTGATTAAGAACAATAATATTATCCACATTGGTAATAGTTGTAAGACGATGAGTTATTATTAGGCAAGTTGTACCAGGCTTAGTCATAAGAGATGATTTAATATTATCTATAACTTTCATTTCAGTTTTAACGTCCAAAGATGATGTGGCTTCATCAAGAATATAAAGCGGGCTAATTTTTAACAAACCTCTAGCAATTATTATACGTTGCTTCTCGCCACCAGATAATTTGGCTCCCCTCTCTCCTACAATAGTATTGTAATGCTCAGGTAAACTATTTATACAATCATCTAATTCAGCCAGTTTTATTGCTTGCATAATTTCTGCTTTAGACGCATTAGGACGACTAAATAAAATGTTTTCATATATTGATCGGTTAAACAGCATCGTATCCTGTGGTATAATACTAATCATACTAGCTATGTCAGCTAATTTAATATCTTTGATATTAAATCCATCAAAAAAGATCCCTCCAGAAGTAACATCAAATAGCTTTAATAATAAGTTTGAAATAGTAGATTTGCCTGATCCAGTAGAGCCTACAATTGCCACAGTTTGACCAGATTTAATTTGAAAACTAAGGTTATTTAAGATTAAATTTTTCTCTTCATAACTAAAAACGACTTCTTTGAATTCAATAATATTAAATTTTGTGACAGATTGTGTACTAGTTGATTCTTGAATTGCTGGCACTTCATCAAGAAGATCAAAAACATTTTCAAGGTCTCTGAGACCTCTTTTTATATTTTGAAATATAGTACCAAAAAGTCCTAGTGGTACTGCAAACTGAACCATATATCCATTAATTAAAATAAAATCACTAATATTATTAGTTTTACTAACGGTATAATATCCAGCTAAGAGTGTAAAAATAATTAATCCACAACCTATAATTAACTTTTGACCTAAATATATAACTTCAATATAACTGAGGAAATTTGTCAAACCTTTTTCCCTTTTTTCAAGGCACTTAAGCGCCAATTGAGATTCATTGCCTTTACTATTAAAATATTTTATACTAATAAAATTAAGTAGACTGTCAATTAGAAAAGAATTGGCTTCAAAATGCTGATGATTAGCAATATTTTGAGCTTTGGTCACTAGAGGAAAAAATTTTACCGTAAAAAGGATGAAGACTGCTACTATCAGTGCAAGTATTAAACCATATATTAGCCCGTAGAGATAAGATAGCAGAGTGGCTGCAAGTAATATTTCTGCTATTATAGGCAGTACAAAGAAGAATAATCCGCAAAATAATGGAGGAATACTATCTTGAGCCTTAGTAAGAATACTAGATATTACTCCTGTTTTCTTTTTATAGTGAAAGCTAACCGGCAAGCTGTGTAAATGGTCAAATAATCTTAAGGATAGAGTTCTAATACTCCGCTCAAGTGGCTTAATTATTAACAACTGCCTCATTTGAATTACAACATTTGATAGCATCCAAATTAGCCCATAAGATGCTAATAATAATGCTATATTTAATTGAGATGCGTGAATAGACTCTTGGTTTTCAGCGAATTGATTGATTATGTATTTTAAAACTATAGGAATGAGACAATTCAAAACAATTGAAGTTATTACTAATACTAATGAAAGTAGTAATCTTACATGGATATTATCCTCTTTGACCCAAATTAAAGTGATAAGTTTCTTAAGATTCTTAGCGTAACTCATATGTATACAAAATGTTTATGTTGCTAGATTTTTTAATGACAGTCTAAATTCTTTCACGGATACAAAAGGTTTATCAAGCAAGAGAGCCCTTGAAATAATTAACTTGATATCACATGATAGTGTGTTTGCTAAAGGCATGATATTCTTCCTGATGGCTTCATGCGAGACACCAGTAAAGATATCTTGGTACCATTTTGGAAAGTACATGGCAAAGAGGGTGGCACCAAGAGCATAAATGTCACGTATCTTATACCACTCATGCTGATTAATACTCAAGTTATTTAAGGTGATATAATCTGGGAAAAACCCAGGAGTACCTGAGTCCCAGTTGGCAAAAGGAGGGTGCCCTTTGACATTACAAAGATCGCAATCAATAAGCTTAACACTATAATCCTCAAGGATCATAACATTATCTGGGCATAGCTCCAGGAAGTATACATCAATACTATGTAGCTTTTCTATTTGTAATGCTACATTATCTATAATGTCTTTTATAACTAGTAAATTGAGTTTATTTTCATATAAAATAAGCTCACGTAAAGCTCGACCTTTTAAATGCTCCATTACCAGGAAAGTGGAGTCATGCTTTAGTAAAATTTTATATGGCTTAGGAGATAGGTTTAGTTTGTTTAATTTTTTAAGCATTGTAAATTGCCATTGAAGTCTTGCAACTGCATCAAGCCCACCTTCTTCAATTTCGCTATAATTGCGAGCTTCCTTAATAATTACTTTTCTTAGGAATTTTCCAGATTCTACTTCTAGTGCTAAAAAAGTTCCACCACGCGCTCGTTGCCTTATAGTCTCAATTAAAATATATTTTTGTAAAAATAGACCGGGGGGCTGCAGGTGTATATTTTGAATAGGACTGTGCTGCTCATCCCAAAATAATAATGAATTCGAGCAATAACGCTTTGCGCACGGTATTGGGATACTACGCAGATCCTTAAGGAGTTGGTGTAAGCTCTCCATGGTCAACAGAGCTTGGGAATAGTTTTGTACGTAAATAGTAATAAACTTGCCTGAATGTATATAACCAAAAGCATTATCATTTAACATTTTTAGGAGCGACATACTTGCAATAACTTTAAATTGCATTTTATGTTTTATAAGCCACGGAACGACAATATGGAGTATTTCAACTGCATTTACTATTGTGCCTGAAATATAGATTTTTACCTTATGACATTCGTTTAGCGACATATAACTTGGTGTTGCCCAAATCATATTAATATTATGAATAAATTGGTGCTGCATCGAGTATCTATTAAGCTTATAGGGCTTTAGCCTATGCTCTATTATGTCTACCATATAATACCAGAAAGTGGGCTTTTATCTATCCCTAGTTTCAGTAAATCATTCGGAGTCCTTGCGAGTAATGTTTGTTCTTGCTCCAAGGTTACGTCAAACCTCCCCAAGGCTTGTTTAGGATTGGTAACAAAAAATTCTAAGAATTCCTTATCATTTATCAGTAGCTCGATAAACTCTATGTAGGTAGATCTAATCATATCATTGCTATTTCTTTTCTCCAAGGAGACATAGTATGCGCGAGCCTCCATGTAGAGTTAAGGAATCAATAAGCTCAAAATGCACAGTAACTAAACTTAAAAACTGATCCCAGTCATATATTTTATGGCGGTTTTTAGGTTTAGAGAGCTCTTCTTTACTCATATCTTCATCGGGGCTTATCCACTCTACTACCCCACCCGATCCAAGTTTTTTAAGTAATACAACAAATTGCTCAAATGAAATATTGGCAGGTATAGTTAAATGATGCATGACTGCAAGTACAACAAAAAAGTCAGTATTTAACCTTAAGAAAAAGTCTTCATATTCTAATAAATTAAACCCCTTGCTCGGTGACGGGCTAAGTATGTTGCATACAACAGGGGTAATTTTATTAAGATAATTTGATGTTCTAAGAGAGCAGTATAAATCATCAATACAAGATGATACAGAATCAACAGCAACCACATGCGAGACTTCGTTGCATAAAAACCTAGAATAATGACCAGTATTTGATCCTAAGTCTATGATCTTCTTAGGTTGAAGCCTTTTTACGCCTTCCAAAAGAAATTTTTCTTTTAATTTCACATCATTGGTTAGGTAATCGTTATTCTTTTGATATGCATTCCAATGTAGTTCTTGCTTAGAATAATTTGGCTCTAAAGAAGTTATTATATCAGTAAGCATATCTATCACTTGGTCAATATTATGCTGAGTGCTAAGACTAATTTCCGCTTTGTAATTTTCTGCATCTGGCAAGTTAAGCATATTTTTCATTGATTTAAATTCTTTATTATTTTTTAAAAGTTTATTTATATCAACATAAGGCACTCCTTTATTGTAACTTTGTAACCAAACATGGACTTCTATACCAGTAATAGAACTAAGTAACAATGGAAACAAAAAACCTTTCAGAAAATCTTGATATCCAGGCCACTGGTTGTTAGGAGTTTGCTCTGTAATTGCTAGTAAGTTACTAAATTGCATTTTGCCGTTTAAATACAAAATACTATCAACGTCATTTGAATTTATAATTAGATTAAATGACAGACACTTTTTTACTGTTGCCAACATACACAATGCTGCGTCCTTAAGCATATTGAGCGACCACTCGTATGAGTATGTTAATACAGTGGGGCGTAATTGCGTTAGTAGAAAATTATTGCTACCATCTGTTTTATTAGTCTCTGTGTGAACCCAAGAAGGAACAATATAGTTCAGTTTAATTAATTCCTGAACCTCATCCTTTTTAAGTAGTTTACTGAGGTCAGTATATTCTTCTTCTGATAATTTTTTATGAAACAACTTCTCGTTGCTGTTGTTAGAATTTGTAATAATCATTATAATCTCCTTGATTTTATAAAGTTAGTCATATGTATTGCATGAAATATATTATCTATTAAACTATATTTCGTTTTTTATTTTATTATCAAAAACACTTCCCGTGTCCAAAATATTTTCTTTAAAATAATTCTGATATAATATTTAGAGGCTAATAGACCAAATAGTAAATTATCCTTCATACGAATCCTGTTTTTTGAGCTTCTGTTTAATTTTCACGTTTGTTTAAACGCAATATATTAGAATTTATATAGCGTCCTTAATATCCATCAATATAAGATTGAGAATCTATAGTACCTTGAAGTCAAGTGCGTTGAGGGTGTATCTGACGAGCTCATGATAACCTGCTCTCATTCACCTTATACGCACTCACGCTACCATCAGAAAGACTTCTGAATGTAAGTACTAACATATCTCTATAAGCCGTATTACTACTTGACAAATGATTAACATGTGACACCTCATGCATAACCTTAGTGTCATCTAGAAGAATGGATTCTTGCGGAGATTTTAAAGTGTGTGTTGCTATGCAGGAATTAGCATTATTGTAGATTTTTGTTACACCACCAGTAATATTTTCTCTTTCAATCAACATCATAAATACATAATCCACCCCATCTCGATGCCTTCCTTCCGGCGTTGGAAATGCCAGTGTGTCAGCAGAAGGAATGATCCTGAATTGATGACACTCTACCCTCCAGTTTAAATTTTCAGGTTTTATCTGATTAAAAATCTTACAAGACAGATTAATCATTAACTTTAGCGTAAAACTTTTTAATATATGTTCTTCAAATGCAGCATAATGCCTGAATATATCGCCATTTAAATTGTTATATACTATTTTTTGGTAATGTGGCTCAGGAGGTAGATATTCTAGTTCATTACCATTATAGCAATTTACTACACTATAACGTCTATATCTGTATTTGCCACCGTCGGACATATAATTATCTATCTCTAAATTATTCCAAGAGCTCTTAAACTTATCGTATTCCAATAGAATAATATTATCAGACTCATTCTCATCTAATTCTAATAAGTTTGTTATGTAATAATAGCTCTGCTTAAGAGCATTAGATGCTAATCCAATTTGTTTATTGTCACTCATAGAAATTAACCTCATTTGTGTTAAACATTACTAATTGATTTATAGATAAATTTGGATTTTCGATTGCCTGCATTAAAATGTGCCTGTAGCTATTAGATATTTCATCAATAGTAGAGTGGTGAAATAAATCAGTGGCATATTCAAACTTGAGTTCAAGCCCTTCTTTTTTTAAACTAACATTTAGAGTTAAATCGAATTTAGCAATTGGCTCTTCGTAATCTAGATCCTTAACTACGATATTATCCAAGATCAATTTTTCTACTCCGTAGGGCTGCATGGCAAAAGCAACCTGAAATACGGGATGAAAAGCCGATCTTCTTTCGATACCCAGATAATCAGGAAGCTTAATGAACGGCAGATCTTCATGCTCATAAGCCTCAAGAGAAATTCTTTTGACGTGATCCATTAATTGGTAGAAACTAATTTCTGGCTCAATCTCTATTTTATATGGAATAAGATTAATGAAAAATCCAATTAAAGGTTCAAGGTCTGAGAACCTTCTGTTCGCAGTCGGAGCACCAATTATCAAAACTCTATCTTTACTGCGATCTTGGAGTATAACCGCATAAACAGCTAGCAATACCATAAAAAGGGTGGCATTATTCGCTTTATAAAATCTATTAACTTTTATAAGATTTTTTGTAGATAAAAAACTTGTGTGAACATTGCCGTTATAACTAAAACACTCTGGTCTTGACTTATCTGTAGGAAAATTATTTTTTTCAGGGGCGTCTTTTAGGTTGTTTTTCCAGAATTCTATTTCCTTTACTAGATTTTTATCTGTTAATTGAGCATTTTGCCATATTGCATAGTCTTTATACTCTATGGTCAGTGGACTAACCTCATCATTATGAGCTCCAGATAATATATTATGATAAAATATGCTTAATTCATCATAAAAAATATCCATTGAAGAACCGTCAATTAAAAACTGATGAATAGACATAACTAATACATGCTCATCATCAGCTAATTTTAATATGTATGCACGAATCAGTGGCAACTTATCTAATTTAAAAGGTATAGAAATTATGCTTTGGGAAAACGCAAAGACTTTACTTTGTTGTTCGCTATGTAGTAAATTACTAAAATTCACCCTTTCAATCTTAAAACTTAGATTACGCACAACTTTTTCATGAGGTTCTTCATGTTCCATATCTAGATAAGTTCTAAAAATTTCGTGCCTATCTATCAGTTTTTGAAAAGCTGACTCAAGGGAATCAACTGAGAGTGGACCTTTCAACAACAATGTCACTAAGTTATTGAAAATAATTGGATTTTGAAAATGCTTCGTGATGTATATTATCCTTTTATGGGGGTAAGATGGTAGATATTCGGTAACTTCATGATTAGATTTAACAGGTCCCACCGTGATGCCATTAGCACGTTTAGAATTATTATTATCTGCAATAAACTTAGATAAGGATTCAATAGTTGGATAATTGAACAATTCAATAATATAGACTTCTAAGTTAAAAATCTGACGGATACGAGAGATTAGTTTTACTGCACTTAGTGAATGGCCTCCGAGAACAAAGAAGCTATCTTTGGTATCTATAATTTGATCTGGTAATAATTCGGACCATATTTCATACAATTTTTGCTCAACTGGGTTTAAATTATCCATATTGGATTTTATAAAATTTACTTGTGGCACCGGGAGCTTTGATCTATCAATTTTGCCATTTAAAGTTAAAGGGAAATTTGAGATGAGCATTATTGAGAATGGGATCATATACGAAGGTAAGATATTTCCAAGATGCTCTTTAATATTGTTAACGTGCGCAATTTCTTGGCTATCTAAGCCTACAACATAGGCTACCAAATATTTCTCATGATCTTTGTTTTCATGCACTACAACTAAAGTATCACTTACACCTGGATATGTTTTAATTGCATTGATAATTTCTGCGATCTCAACTCTATAACCACGAATTTTTACCTGAAAATCTTTACGTTCAATAAACTCAATATTATCATCATTAGAGTATCTAACTATATCTCCAGTTTTATAGAGTAGCCTACTAATGCCGCTGCTTGAGTATTCTTTAATAAAAGCACTTTCTGTCAGGTGTGGGTTGTTAAGGTAACCAGCTCCAACTCCTATACCACTTATATAAAGTTCGCCGATTTCTCCAGTAGAAACTTGCTGCATTTTTTTATTAAATACATTAAGGTTCATGTTAGGTATAGCCTTACCTATCGGGACATAAAGATCAGGATAATCATAATCTTTATCAGATAATGGATAAAACGCACATACATCAGCGCACTCAGTTGGACCATAAGTATTAATAATCTGAATGTGGGAATGCAAGTCTTTTATGGAGCGTAACCTCTTGGCGTGGAGAGGCTCTCCACCTACAAAAACATATCTTAAAGTAGATAATTTTTCTAATTGGTGAATCGCATTTTCTTCAATAAGAGGGTAAAAGGCACTTGGGGTACAATTAATCCAAGTAATTTTATATTTATCTATACAATTTATTATAAGTTCAGGATCATAGGTTGTATCTTCAAGGAGATATAACTTTGCTCCAACCGCTAATGGTGCAAAAATATTTTTCTGAGTTAAATCAAAACTTAGAGCTGTAAAAATAAGAATTCTATCTTTAGGAGACATACCAAATCTATTAACATACCAGTCGACCAAATTTAAAAAACCGCAGTGCTTATTAATTGCTCCCTTTGGTTTGCCAGTTGAACCAGATGTATAGATAACATAAATCTGATCATCAGGATCGCTGACAAGAGAGGGATTTAGAAAATTTGGCTTGGCAATAAAATCATTAAGTGATTCAATATCTATAAGCTTCAGATTGTTTATATCTTTCAATTGTGGACAAAGATCTTTTGTGGTGATTATTATTGATAATTGAGCGTCATGAATAATACTCTCTATTCTCTCTTTTGGAAAAGATGGGTCAATCGGTATATAGCAGCACCTTGCCTTTAAGATGCCCAAAGCCGCAATAATAAACTCCTTTGATCTTGACAGAACGATCCCAACTAGAGTATTCTTCGGAATATTAATATCAAGTAGATGATTGGCTAGTAGATTAGCTTGCGAATTTAGTTGACTATATGTAAGAAAAGAATTTTTTGATACTAAAGCTAGTTCCTGCGGAAATTTATACACCTGTTCTTCAATTTTTCTAACAATTGTTTGATTTTGCATAATTTAGTCTAAGAGATTATTACTAATAAAAGCCATTTTAAGTTGTTTGTAGTGAATGAAATTATATAACTATAGGTTGAAACTAATAGAATTTTTTTTGATAATCAAGAGAATATATTCTGTTTGTTTAAAATTTTTATTAATTAGATGAGATTATTATATCTATTTAGAAATGTCAAGAACATATCCACTTACGACTTTCGGTTGTTTAATTTGCTTGCCATAAAGAAGGTATTGAATACATAATATCATCATGGAGGCAAAGGATTTACGGATAAAAGCACTGGAAAAGCAGGTAGCATTTTTAATGTCGCATATTGAAGAACTTTAACGTAGATTTGGACTATAGTAGCAAATTACCCAGTAGTAATGGACTCAGGAAAAACCTGCGCCTGTAGCTTTGCATGAAAAAACAAACAAAGAATACGGTGGTCAAAAGGACACAAAGGTTCTACGTTAAAGCAAATATCTAGCTCAGATGTCGTTGAAACATACAGAGTCACCAAATTAGGGCCTGTGGTAACGACTTGAGCAATACTGTATCTCAGTCTCCTATCAAAAGGCAGGTGTTTGATATTGTCATAAAGAGAGTGGTCACGCAGCACCAATCTGAAGTCTAAGTAGTGTCTTTATAAAGCAACTAAGAAGCCTCTTGAATAAAATAACTAAAGGCTTATAATAAAGCCCCCCTCGAGTGTTAGGATAAAAGTTGAAAACATTCTCATGCAAATAAAGGTTTTTAAGAGTGACAGATTCAGAAACGAGTTATTGTCAAATGTTGTGTATGAAAAAAATTAGGCAACATATTTTTTCTCATTTAAGTTATCGTTACTAATTTCACTTACATGAATTCCGTCTATAAA
>Ga0164294_10000969_pt1 | contig 27171 bp, 25 predicted proteins | sample GEODES005metaG_FD_111479 | JGI IMG/M metagenome (GOLD analysis project Ga0164294, IMG submission 111479) | Oligotrophic lake water microbial communities from Sparkling Lake, Wisconsin, USA - GEODES005 metaG | ecosystem: Environmental > Aquatic > Freshwater > Lake | place: USA: Sparkling Lake...
TCAACGGATCATTTAGTATTAGAAGGAACTACTATTGCTTCATTATGGGTTAAAGGTGATAATGTTAATTTAGTAGATTATTTATAAATATATATATATGAGTATCATTGTAAGGAATATTAACGGAAAAAGCATCAATATAAATACAAGAAGAATAGATAGTATTCAATCATTGAAAGAAAAAATCTATAGTAGAACTGGAATTTCTATAAATGATCAAGTGTTAACTTTTGCTGGTAAATACCTCGAAAATTATAAAAAATTATATGAATATAATATCTTAAGAAACAGTATTTTAAATTTAAATTTAGGATTAAAAGGGGGTGTCGCACCGGGTCCTTTTGTGAGTGGATCACCAAATACTGATGCAAAAAGTGCGACAGTTGGAGTTTTTTTTACATTTACAGTAACAAATGTTAGCGGAGCTACAGTTACAGCAGGCAGTGTAACAGGAAAGCCATCATCATTTGGAATAAGTGTAGTTAGTGATCAATTAGTACTTTCTGGAACTCCTGTAAATGGAGATGTCGCAGGAAGTCCTTATACTGTTGCAATGACAGCTACTGGTTATGATGGAATAGGTGGAGTTGTTACGATTACTTTTACATTAACTATAAGTGGAGATGTAGCATGTATCGTAAGCGGTCAAAGAATATTAACCCCAAATGGATATAAATTAATAGAAAATATATATAATGGTGATATAATAACAACTTCTCAGAATAAAGATGTTGTTGCATTTAATTATACAGATAAATTTGAATTTACAACAGATATGACAGCGCCATATATAATTCCTCGAGATTCAATTTATCCATCATATCCTCCGAAAGATATATTTTTATCTGCCGATCATAAAATAAAAACAAATTATAATTGGGTTACACCAAAAGAATTATCAAAATATAATCCGGTTGTGAGACAAATCAATATTGGTAAACCTGTTACATATTATAATATTGAAACACCAAATTATGCAACAGATCATTTAGTATTAGAAGGAACGACTATTGCTTCATTCTGGGTTAAAGGTGATACAAATTTAGTTAATATTCATGATAATACTTTATAAATTAAACAATTTGTGCGACATATGGATTATCCATTAATAGATCTTCCATATCTTCATCTTCTAGAACTTCTACAAGAAGGTCACTAAATTTATTTTCTTTTAGAAATTTTACTAATTTTCTAAAAGTTGCTGGAGTTTCAATATACTTTATGATATCTTCCTTTAATGTTTTCTTGATGTAGTCATTCTTAAATTCACTTGGAATCGCAGCCTTAACAACTGGCTTCTCTTCTGCTTTTGGTTCCACTTGTTTTTCTTCTACAGGCTTCAGTTTTTCTCCTTCCGCCATCTTAATCAATCTATAACATTCATCATATCTTGATTTAATAATTTCTTTAGCATTTGGAAATCTTTTATACGCATCATGTAATCCCATTTCAAGCATATCATACACAGATTCTCCCTTTTTATTTAAATAATGAATATTTGCGTCACGGTTAATGAAAAAGTTTACACATTGATCACTTCCAAACCATGCAGAATCAAGAAGACATGTATTACCAGTTACAATTGATGAAATAGAATCAATATATAATGATTTATCTACACAGTTATCTAAAAAAGATGCAATAATTTCATGTCTATTTTGTTTACAACATTTATGAATAATTAAAACATTTAGTCTCTTTCTCCAATCAATATTTTCATATTGTTTAGGTTGAGGAGTCTTTCTTTTATAATCCACAAATTCATTTACTTCCTTATTTAGATGATAAATTTTAGATTGAGTATTATCAGATGATTCTAAAATAGTAAATATTTTTTCACGAATTATACGTGGAGTATAATTTTCATTTAGTTCTACATTCTCATATTTTTTAGCATCTTCGCCTCCACCGCCGGCGGCGGCTAAAGCTGAAGGATTTTTCTTTCTACGAACAGTTTCCCATTCGAGATGATTGGAACCTTGAGTCTTGCTATTATCCATGATATTGAATTTAGGATAGGCCATAATTATGATTTATATAATGGTATATCATTATAATGTAAATTTATCAATTTTTTTTAGATTTCATTTATGAAATATTATAAAAAATTGGTGTGAGCAAAGCAAGAGAACATTTTTTTTTAGATTTCATTTATGAAATATTATAAAAAATTGGTGTGAGCAAAGCAAGAGAACAATTTTTTTTAGATTTCATTTTATAAAAAATGAATTTAGTATAATTTATGTTTAAAATCATATAAATAAAAATATTATAATATTATGGGTAAATCAAAACAACATACATCAATTACATCAGAATCATCAAGTTCTGGCAGTGGTTCAGAAGATTATTCAAGTGATTATTCAAGTAATTATTCTAGCGATTCAAGTGACAATAATTACAGCACAAACGGCGATGAATTAATAGGAGATGTTCTTAATAATCAATATATATTATTACATAAGATTGGATTTGGTTCTTTTTCATCAGTCTGGTTAACATATGATATTGTACATGATGAATTTTTTGCAATTAAAATTCAAACTCCTGATGATTATGAAGAAGGTATTAGAGAAATTCAAATATATGAAATGATAAATAATATTTCAAAACAAAATAAATCTGTAGATTCATTAATGTTATTAAAAAGTTCATTTGTTCTTGTAAAAGAAGATAAAAAGTACGTATGTATGGTGATGGAATTAATGGCTGGATCCTTATATGATCTAATAAAAATTGATAAATATACATCTGGATTACCTGAAGAGGTTGTTAATAAAATTCAAATTCAAATGATGGAAGGATTAAATATATTACATAATTTTGATATTATTCATGCAGATATTAAACCTGAAAATGTATTAGTATGTGGCATAAATAAAAAATATCAGAAGGTTATAGATAAATTTAAGAAGCTTAAATTAAAGGAAAAATATGATCAAAATATTATAGAAATTCAAAAACAATATAATTTAAATAATAAAAAACATAAAAAAAAGTATAAAAGTGATAAATATTACGTATTATTAGAATTAAATAAATTTATTCATAAAATAATCGATTTTGAAAAAATTTTAGAAGATGACAGATCTAATAATTTTTTAAATGATACAAATATTAATGATATTAAAGTGAAGATATCTGATTTTGGATCAATATTGTTTGAAAGAGAATTAAAAAAAGAAAAATACTATCCAGAAATAACAACAAGATATTACAGAGATCCAAAGGTTGTATTAGGAATGAAATATGATAAAGCAATTGATTTGCATGCAATTAAGTGTACATTACATGAAATTAAAACTGGACAAATATTATACAATCCAGATCTTTTACGAGATAATGATAATGAAAATAGATATTCAGTTGATTATTATCATGTTATACTTTTTATGAAAGATGGTTTAATTAAGCCAGAATGGATTAAATCTTGTAAAAAAGAGGAATTAAAACAGGAATTAAAAAATTTAATTTCAGTTTAGGAATAATGATTTGGTTTACTTAATTTATGCTTACCATCAATATAGTTGTCGTTACTTCTTGGATGAACTTTTTTGATCATCCGAGTTTCTCCACTATGTTCTACAAAATCCTCAAACTTTTCAGCATGAGGAAATGTAATTTTTGGATTAATATGATTTTGTAAATTCATTAAACCGGAGTTAGGTACATCCATTCGGATATAGTCGTTTGTCTTTTGTGTTACCATCTGTTATACCAAATATATTACATATCTTATGCGATATTTTTTTCAATTTTTTTTATATATGTATATTATATATAATGCCTGAAAAAATATGTATATTTTGTGATGGTTCTGCCCTAAATAACAACTCTAAGAAAGCCGATAGAGCTGGGGGTATAGGTGTATTTTTTGGTGATGATGACCAAAGAAATATATCAGAGATTATCACACTAGCTAAGATAACTAATCAAGTCGCTGAACTATTAGCTTGTATTAAAGCCCTCTATATCTTAAAGAATGAAAATTACAATGGATTCATCTACATATATACTGATAGCACATATGTTATAAACTGTATTATTACCTATTGTAAGAAATGGGAGAAAAATGGATGGAAAAAAGACGATAAGAGTGAAATAGAAAATTTAGAATTAATACAAGAATTATATAAATTAACCAAAGAAATGAAAGTTATCTATAAACACTGTAAGGCCCACCAAGAAGCTCCAGCTGATAAAAAATCAGATGAATTCAAGATATGGTATGGTAATCATATGGCCGATTATTTAGCAACAAAAGCTTCTAAATCTGTTAATAGTAGAAGTGTATGAACTCTCGCTTAAAAAATTATTCTCTCGCTTTGCTCACACTAATTTTTATTATTTCATAAATGAAATAATAAAAATTGTTCTCTCGCTTTGCTCGCACTAATTTTTTAATGATTTATAAATAAATCATTAAAAAATTGAATTTTTTTTATCATATAAATATATATCAATAAACCATATATTAAAATGAATTCTTCTGAAGAATCACCATTTACTGCTCCGTGTTGTGCGTGGTGTGGTAGTAAAGATTATCAAATTTTAAATAAAATTCCAAATGAAGATGATTATGATAGAGAAGTCAAAATTAGAAATATTAAATGTAACAAATGTGATAAAGAATCATTGGTACAAGATATACCTTGTGAAATATGTAATAAGCAAATTATTTCATCCACAAAAGTTAAATATGATCCTCTAGAACCAATTGGATGTCCTCCAAAACCATTTAGTATTCCTCCAATTTGTCGTGAGTGTCGTATGTACCATGTATATAAACAATATTGTAATCATTCATGGTATACTTCATCAAAATTTCCATCATCACATGGTATGTTTATTAATATGACATGTAGGAAATGTCATGCAAAAAAGACACATTCTCCTCACGATAATAAACCATTCTGTGATAATAATCTTCCTGAATGGATGTTACGTTTTGAAAAGTGATAATCTAATTTTAAACCAGTTGATGTTTCAACATATCCTCCTATAATTAAATTTCCTCTATCTACTTCGTCATGACATTTTTGACATAATACACATAAATTTGGTATGCTATTCATATTTATATGTTTTTTTTCATTTATTTTATTCTTATAATCCTTCTGTGGGATTATATGATGTGTTTCTAATGATGTTTCTGTCATATCAGGCACATGAGAACAGACAGAACATTTTTCCATCTCCAAACGTTTATTATATCTACTTAATGTTTTTTTATTATCTATTTCTTTACGGATTTCATTTGCCAACTCTATAAATTTACTATCATTTATTAAACACTTCGCCACATTTAATCCATAAAATTCTTCTCCGACACCCTCACGTAATTCTCTATCATATACAAGTGTATTTGTTTTTTCATCATAAGAAATATGAATATGATATGGTTTAACATTTGTAATCTGTTTCATTCTATCTAATTTAGTTAATTTATGTAAATGAGTTGCGGTTATAAAACTTGTCTGAGACTTACTTAATATTTCAATCATTGTCATAACTATAACAATAGAACTTTTATATTCTGTTCCACGACACACTTCATCCGCTATAACTAAAGTATTCTTACCACTACGTTTTAATATTCCAGATAATTCAACAATCTCTAATGCAAATGATGACAACCCTTTAAATAAATTATCATTCCCAGATATACGGGTAAATAATGATTTGTATGGATAATATTCAAATGATTCAGCACTTACATAATATCCAATCTGCGCTAAAATTAAATTTATTCCAACTGATTTTTGTAATGTACTTTTACCAGCACTATTCAAACCATATAATAACATCCCATCTAAATTATTTATACCTATTTTAACATTCATGGGTTTGTACTCGGCGTGATTTTGATTAATTCTTTCAACGATCGGATGACGTATATTTTTTGTATCAATAAATGATTTATCATCATTTAAAACTATCTTTGGTTTATTATAATAATATTTATCAGAACATTTTGCGCCACTTTTAATAAAATCTATAATAGATACATAATATGATGCTTCATCCATAATATCTCTATATGTTGTATATAATTCATCTAAAAAATGTTGATAATGATCTTTTGATTTTAATTTCATCTGACAAACATATTTTATTAATTCTTCTGATTTTTTATTAACATCAGGAATAAAAATCTTTGTAGTTGAACCTCCTGGCATTGTCTTATAATTAAAAGTATCTGTTTTTATAATCATGTTTTCTATCTGAATCGTTTTTATTTTATCTAATTCAACTTTTAAAACATCTGCACGTGTCTTTGTCATCTGTAAATAATAACCATCCCGATCTGTTGATTCAATCTTAATATTATCTGTATTTGCATTTGATTTTGACTTAAATTTTTCACTTTTAATATCATTCATGATATCATTTAATTTATTTCTAATTATTGTTATTAAATTTTTACATAATTCTATTTTATTTGACAATTCATCTAACTCCACAACTACTCCCTTCTTAAATATATTTGTTTCTATTTCATTTATAGTATATTTGGATGCCTCATCTATACTAATTGTATCATTAACAAGTTGAATACATTTCTTTAATTCATCTAAATCATATGATGTATGAACGATATATTTATTTTTATCAATATATTCTTTCAATGAAATAATACTTGTAATAGAAAGATACCATTTATATAATTCCATAGGATGTATTGTTTTTAGCGCGATTTTTCGTGAGAATCTCTCAACATCATATATTTGACTCAAGAATACTTCAATCTGCTCATATCCTTTCTTTTTAAAATCTGAAATCATTTCATATCTATTATTAATTCTTTTTATATCTAACAATGGATTAACCAACGTTTCTTTTAAAAATCTTTTTCCAAGAGCAGTTGAACAAAAATTAATTATATTATATAATGATGATGTTTCAGTTCCAAATATATTTAATTGTTGTAACACATTGTTGCCTAAATACAAATACTTTTCTTTTTCTATAAATTCTGGTTCTTTTAATTTTAATATCATATTCTCATTATGTTCTTCAATAAAATTTATTAATGATATAAATGAATATCGAGCATAAATATATTTATCTAAATTTAATTCTTCCATTGTATCATCATAAATCTTTTGTAATAATTTCTTTTGATAAGATATCTTATTGAATTCCTTATTATATTTTTTAATATGATAAAATCGATTTGTCATTTCTAAATATTGCACCAACTTATCTTCATTTATGCTTTTTAAATTGTTGGTATATAATATGATCTCTGACGGATTATATGAATTAATAAAACGAACAGTATCATCTAATGAATATTTCTCATCATTTTTTGTACTTGATATTTCATTTATAAATATTTGACCTGTAGAGATATCTACCAAAGATATCCCAGAAAATAAAATTAAATTTTTAACAGGATATTCTTCAATCTCTTCAATATATATAGACATTATAAAATTAGAATCACTTTTAAGATCTTCAATATATGTTCCTTTAGAATAAACCCCTGTTAGTTTACGTTGCACTTTATTATCTATTTTTGGAAGATCTGGAAATTGATCTTCAACTATAACAGTATAATCTTCATCAACGAGTAATTTTATAAATTTATTTAAGGTATGAGATGGAAATCCTAACATATACGGTTCACCTTTTGTAACAGATTTATTCTTATTTTTCTTTGTTTTAATTGCACCAGTAATATCAGATATTACGTCTAAATCACATCCTTCACCATCAATATCAGTCTGATAAGCTTCATGAAAACTTCCTACCTGCATTAATAGTATAGATTTTGATTTATATTTTTGTTTATAAGTATCAAACTGTTTAAAGTATCCACAATAATCCATACAAAACTTATTTAATATAATAAAAAATCTTTATATAATATATTATATAAAATGGCAAATTGCAAAAGTTTAGTTACAGATTATATTATAACAAATGATCCTTATTATAAGTTACACTTTTTAGTAACATTAGTTTTATACGGATTATTATATGTGTATTATCTTAAAGATCAAACATTTGATGAAATTGAAAATAGATTTGTTGTATTTAGCAGTAAATACATAATAATGCCCTTAATCTTAGGATTTATTGTTTCAACTATATTTTATTACATCGTACAATTATCTAGAAAGAAATTACTAACAAGAGCAGAAGCAAAATGTAGAGCAAGCAGAAAAAAGGTTAACGATATAGTTGATTCTGATTTAAGATTGTATAGAACACAAGCATTAAGAGAGTTAACACCTAAACGTAGATCTACCCCTAAACGCAGATTTTCTCCTAAACGCAGCTCTTCTCCTAAACGCAGCTCTTCTCCTAAACGCAGTTCTTCTCCCAGACGTTAACTAATAAAGACTTGATAATTAAATAGTGATTTTAGAAAAGTATTCCAAAAAATTAATATAATAATTATATATATTATTATATTAAATGAGTAATGTTTTCCCTCCTGTATTAAAAACAATTTTACAACCTCAGCCAGAAATTAATAACATAATGCCATTAAATTTATCATCACAAATTGTATATAGATTTCCAAAATTAGATACTCCAAGAATATTACCAAATGCGAAAGAAGTTATTACATATCCTAGTTTAATTGGAGTATATGATGCTAAAAAGTCAACGGAAATAAAAAAAATAGCAAAAAAACAAGCAAAAAAACAAGCAAAAAAACAAGCAAAAAAAGAAGCAAAAAGAATCGCAAAACAACAACCAAATATATTAAATAATCTATTTGGATATTTAGGTAATCTATTTAAGTAATCTATTTATTCCATCATAATATCTTTTATTTTTTGTTCTAATTTCTTAATTAAAAGTAATTCGAGCTCATCAGATCTTGAACTTAAATCCCACCAGTTTAATCCACGTTTTTCAATATAGTTATATAATTCTTCATATATATCTGTTTTAGTAAAAACATAATCGGATAAATAATTTATTTTATCTCCATATTCATCTTCTTTTGTTGAATTACTTTTTGCTTCACCTTCAGATTTAACTAATTTTGCTTCATCTTTTGTTAATTTAACATAGTTTAATAATCTAGGATTTAAATCAGGTACCCAATTATTATATAATGCAGAATAAAACTTTTTAACTACCTTCTTTTGTAAATCTTTATCTGCATTAACATCTAAATATGATATATTTTGGTATGTTGGATAGTAATAATATGGTGTATCAACATACATTAATGTATTAGGAGCATAATAAGAAGGACTTATTAAACTATTTGTTAAAATAGTTTCCGATCTTACTGGATAGATTGAAGAAGAATAATATGGTGATGAAGGAGATTCATAATATATATCTACTGGCATTGTTTATATTATATAGATTCTAAAATAATTTTATGATAATTTATATTATTTTTTTCCTTAACATAATTTTTAATATTTTCATTATATAATTTTTCAAATTTATCATTTGTTATAGTCATATTGTATACATCTTTTAGTATTCTTACATAAAAATCTATAAATTTTATTTTATTGATTATAATTTCATCCATATAAACATACCAACAATATTCTAATAAACGATTAAAAACATTTATACTTTTATACTCAGTTAGTTCATTATTTAAATTATTCATAAATTCATCTAAATTATGAAGTTTAAAAATATCAAACATAAATGAATTATAATTAACATCTAATGTAAATATATCAATCTTATCTATACTTTTTTTATTCATTATAATATATATAATGAAATATAATTTAAATAATCCAACATTATTGTTTTTTCATGCTACGTGGTGCGGTCATTGCAAAAATTTTATGCCAACATTCGATAAATTCTCAAAAGCAATAAATGGAGGTAAATTAAATATAGTTAAGTTTGATTCTGACAAAGACAAAAACGTAGTTGAGAAATTTGGTATCGAAGGATTCCCAACATTAATGTTACATGATCCTAAATCAAAACGCTTTATAAATTACAGTGGTGATAGATCAATTACAGATTTAGTTAAATTTGTAAATGAAAATGCAGGAATAAATATCACTAATTAGATTTATAGAATTTTATATATTATCAAACATGATTTATCTGTATATTTGATATCAATAAGTTCATATTTATTGACATTTTCTAAAATAAATTCATTTATAACATCTTCAAAAGTCATACCAGACTTTTCATCAGGACACTTTAGTATTTTTACTCTCTTTCCTTCCTTTTTATGGATTTGAATTTTTGTTAACATGTATGATTCTTCATACGATGAAGAAAGAATTTCTTGCGCCTGACATTTATTATAATTGGACATTTATTATACTATACATAACTATATTTTTTTATAGAAAAACATTTTATAGAAAAATTTTTATAGAGTTGCATAGTTTTTTGTGTATTCCTTAATTTTATTATTATATGTTTCTTTATCCTTCAAGTATAGCTGACCAGCTTCACCATTCAATGGACTATTTGGATTTGGATCAGACAAAAGCGATATGATTGAAAGAATCATCTTCGCGATTGACAAAGCTGGACTCCAATTTGATTTAAGAATATCTAAACAGATACGACCAGACATATCAATATTTGGATGATACATCTTTGTAATGAATTGACACTTGGGAGGTTCAAATGGATATCTGTCAACAAAATTGAGTTTTAGTTTGTAAACACCACCTTCATAGGGAGAATCTGTTGGACCAAAAAAGATTATATTCCACTGGGTACAATCTTCTTCATTCATTGAGGCAGACATACCATAGTCACTATGGTTGATATCTTTATATTCATCCATGATTCTTTTAGTTAGCATCTTTTTATTGGACATTTTTATAGTATTATATTGTATTATATTATATTGGGATAAAATAAAAGAAAATCAATTTTTTAGGATTTCATTTATGAAATAATACAAAATTGGTGTGAGCACAGTGAGAGCTCAATTTTTTAGGATTTCATTTATGAAATAATACAAAATTGGTGTGAGCATAGTGAGAGCTCAATTTTTTAGTGTCTTGCGCAAAGTTCGTATATACTCTTTTTTATTCTCACGGAGTAATTTTGCAGCATCTAAATTTGCGGGAGATTCATTATTTGGTTCTTGAATAATTAACATCATACTTAATACAATTGATTGGATTGTATGGACAGGAAGCCATTTCTCTTCAGGTCTATCATAGAAATTTTCAGTTCTTGAATCATGGAGAATTGACATACATACTTTTCCATCTTTATAAACATTTGGATGATAGATATGTGAAGTAAATTGAATTGTTGGAGGTTCATTTGGAAAATTTTGTGGGAATAATATATTACCATATAATATTTCTCCTTCAAAAGGAGTATTATGCATTCCTAAGAGAGTAAAACTCCATTTAAAAGGCTCTTCTGTGGGTTCACAAAAGAAGCCATCAATTGGATCTTTATTATATTCTCTGAATCTATTAACGATATGTCTTATTGCTTGAGCCATTTTATATACATCTATGTAGATTATAAATAATGAATCTAGATTTCAATTTTTATTGAAATATCACCTTGCTCACACTAATTTTTATATGGTTTTATAAAACCATATAAAAATTGAATTATCTACATATAGAAAAATATTTATATATAAGTAAATGGCCAAGATCACTCTTAATTTTATAATTGATTTCTTTGCAGATAAATCAATTATAACTACAAAAGTAAAATCGAATATTCTAGAATTCTTTCAATTATCAGATGAAAAATGCGAAAAGAAATTCAATGATTTTATAGACTTATTAATGTTTGTAGTTGATGTAAACTATGATATAAATACATTATCAAATAAGAAGAATTACTTATATACAATTACAGATGATATTATCAACTATATTCAAGATACAAATCTTATAATAAATAAGCCAAAAATTATTAGTCAAATTAAAAACAATGAAATGAGTCAGGATATCATTTTATTGGTTGCATATATATTTGATATAAATATATTGATTCATGAAAATAATATATTAAAAACGTATTATTTTTCAGAAAAATTCAATAAATATAGAAATACAATTTTGTTTAAAGTTGAACAAGATGTTACAGATGGTACAGAATATTATAAATTATTAATCAACAATGATAAATTTATATTCAATGGGATGGATAAGAATATGAGAAGTTTATTAGAAAAAGAATATATTATTCCTATTGGATTCATACCAAATAAATCTTTTGGTTATAATGAAGATAAAAATCATATTGTAAATGATCGTTCTATGGGTGAAATATTTATTACTAAACAGGTTTTAGAAATCAAAGAAAATGAAAGATCGAAAGAAGTGTTGGGTGTAAAGCCTGATGAAAAAGAAATACAAAGAGATGTGGTGGATTCTGATAGTGATACAAATCCAAATATGACAGATAAATATATGGATTATACAAATATGAATTTTGATGCTGGTTTAGAATCAGATGATGATTAGTTTATTAAAATATAATAATATGTTATATTATATTATAACAATTTTATGATATTAAATTTGGCATATAGTTTTCTTTATAATAAAAATAATAAAGATATATTTGTAATGATAATTAACAACATAAAAATATATTTAACAGCAATTGGATTTTATTCAATTTTATATTTCTTAACGGAATATTTACATAATAAAACATTAAAAAAAATCTTATATATAGCTTTCTTAGTTGATTTAATAAGCTTAATATTAAATATATTAACAACTGTATTACCGGATGAATATTCTATTATAAAAAATGTTAAAAATAAATTAAGTTTATATAAAGAATAAAAATTATACTAGATATATATATAATATGGAATTTGAAGACCCTGAAATGATAAAATCATACATATCAGAAATTAAAAAGTTTACAGATCTTGATGAATTTAAAAAAATAAAAGAAAAAGATAAACTCCAACATGAATTTGCAGTTAGAGAACTTTTCCCAACATTTGCGCAAGAACATCCATTTTTATTTAGAAAGATTGCAAATGGTGATGATTTGACAATGCTATATAAAATGTTAGATAGCATCACAAGTGTAAATAATGGCGAGATGACTAAAATTCAAGTCGAACAAAATTTAGGAAATGATTTAGCAAATTTATATGTTCATCCGGCAATGGAAGCAGCCAAATCTGGAAATGTTACAGTAGATCCAAATCAAAAGAAACCTGCATTTTCACTTCCATTAAGTGATTTAATGAATCCAGATATATTGAATTCATAATTATATTAGAACTTTAAACATTTCATTCATATTTTTATTATTTTCTTTAATTGTCATTTGAACAATGTTAATTAAATTATCTTTTGTTTTTTTATAATCTTTTGATGATTTTGGATAAAATGTTTCTATCCAAAATTTAGATGTTTCTTTTTGATGTTCTAATGCATTATGATAAGTGTCTCCGAAATAATTTGACTTTTTAATATATTCTACTAATGTATTAATCATTTTATGCTCATAATTGCCCAAGACAACATTTACATATTTCATAACAAATTCAAAATTTTCAGGTATAATATAACTATTATAAATGTTATTTAATTTATTTTCATGCTTGAGAAGTTCTCTTAATTGTTTTGAATTTTTAAAATTATCTTTGAAATTCATTCCAATTATATATTTTGTTGAATCACGTGCATATGTCATATAAGGCTTGTAAATATATGTTTCTTCGAACATTTCAGATACTAGTTTAATCAATTTAACAGTTACATCAGTAAAACTATCATATATTCTTATAATACAATTTCCTTTTTTATTTAATCCTTCACCAATTTCACATATGGCTTCAATTAAATTTGAATATTGTGTTTGTTCTAAAAACTTTATATTTCCCATAACACTATTAATATTTATATATGTATCTGCTTTTGATGGAATATCTATTGGCTTATATTTTAATCCTGTTTTATTATAAAACATTTTTATCATGTCATCATAATCTTCATCATTTATATAGATATTTCCTTCAAAGCCAAAGATTGATAAAATTTCCCATAACTCTAATTGATTATTTTTAACATCTTTTCCTAAATACTTTTTATTTACATTTGAAATAGAATCTGAAGTGTCATCTACTGAAGATCCTACATCACGCTTCATTTGTGAGTCTGATGGAGTCTTCGACACCGTTGTAATTGATTGACGCTTAAATACTAAAATTGTGTCTTTGAACCACCAAAGAGTTGATGCCTTACGCATTCGAGTACTCTCATTTGGTAGGTGTACAAATCCACGCTCAGTCATTCTATCAATTATATAAGTATTTGGTTGTTCATTAACATGACCTAAACCTCCCTGTCCCGGACGTGCCCACGACATAACCAAAGTTCCTCCTGGTAGTACACGTGATGCTAAATTATCGATAAAGGCTTTTTCATGTATCTTTGGAAGGTGTTCACCAACCTCAAATGATATAACTGTCATTGACTTTGGAAAAGAGTCAGGGAGAGGTTTTGATAGATCATGAACAATCGCATATTTTGATAATTTAACTGTTAATGGATTACCATCTACACCTGCAACTTTACGTCCAGAATTGTGCATATAGTTAATATAGTCGCATCTTCCACATCCAATATCGATAATTACTGAGTCAATCGGTGCAACTTCTGCAAAAAAAGTCAGTAATTCAATACATAATTTTTTATCAAATGCATGATGAACATCCATCTTATCATCATTGATTGTCCAATATCCTGTATCAGATATTCTACTATCACCACCATTCATAGAATTATAGTTTGGAAGAACATCATTGAAATTTTCAATTATATTATAAAAATTCTTACCCTTAAGATCATCTCTATCTAAAATTACTAATTTGTCTTTTGTTTGATTTATGTAATGGTGAAATCCATATTTAAATAATGGTTGAGAGTTTATTTGAGATGTTGAAAATTCTATTTTTGATTCTCCAACTAATTCATTCTTTGTTATTGGTAACTGAAAAATAAATGGCTTCATTATATATTATATATTAATTATTTTTTATATAAAAGAATTTAAAAATCAATTTTTTATGATTTCATTTATGAAACCATAAAAAATTAGTGTGAGTAAAACGAGAGATCAATTTTGTACATTTGAACCATTTGAACCATTTGAACCATTTGAACCATTTGAACCATGATTTAACATAATATTTGTTGGAGAAAGATCATTTACATCATATGCCGGTATATTATTAATTACATTTGCTGTTGTGTTTGTAAATGCATCTGATAGAAAAGGTGTATTTAAAATATTATTGATATCATTGACAAGTTGCATATTTTCATTCATTTCATTTTCAGCTCCTAATTCAGGCATTTCATTATCTGAATAATTTTCCATATCAGAAAAAACAAGTACTCCATTATCATCAAAATAATCTCCACCAACTGGTTCATCTAATTGGAAATATCCATTAACTTCAATTTTACCGTTTGAATGATATTTAATTCCTTTACCATTATATTTAAAATTTCTAAATGTACCATCATATTTTAGAATATTATTTGCATAATGTTTTCCTTTATGAATAAAAACTCTATTATTGACATTTTTTGCTGTATGTATTGAACTAATTTTTATATCTCCAACATATCTGTCATTATTAAGTGATATTTCACTATCAGGATTTGCTTTTAATTCAATAATTGTATGATCATAGATATATTTAAAATTTGCTTTACATTTTAATGTTCCTTCTCTATCTTCAGCTTTAAAATTTAATATACCGTCTTCACATACTCCCTTCTTAAACTTACCTGCATATTTTTCACCGCTAATAAATTCAATTGTTCCATTTCCAGTTATATCTAAATTATCAACATCTCCCTTATATTTAAAACTATCATCTGAAATAACGCCATCTTTGAAAATACCATCAACAAATTTACCAGTATATATAGTTTTTCCAATATAATAAACTCCATTTCGATCATTATATTTCATATCAGAGTTTAATTTTCCAATGTACTTGATTTGATTATTTTCTTTATATACAATGTTATGATTACCATCATACATATCATTTACAAAATCAAGTGTATTCTTATAATTATTAAAATTATCTTTTTTAATTTTATCAATATCGATCGTGACATCTAAGTTTGTTTGAGGACTATATGCTAAAGTTCCATCCATATAGCATATTAAGAATTTACCATCTTTTTTTCCTGTCGTAAAATTTCCAATGTAAACCATATTATTAACAAACAATTTACCAAAACCATTATAGTTATCTTCAAATATATATCCTTCATATTGCCTAACAGGTTTTCCACCAACAATCTTCCAAATTGTCTCAAAAGTAGAAACACAGGATTTACCATTTTTATACATCCCTTTATTAACAAGATTACTTTTTTCATCATATACTGTACAATCACCATCTAATATTCCTTCGGTGTAATAACAATCGATATAAGATCCTTTATTTTTATTATATGTTATTGATTTTCCATTTAATGAATCATTTCTATAATATCCTTTGTTATAGCCGTCTAGGGTTTTTTCCTCACCATATCCGCACTTTTTTTCATTCATGAAATAACCTTGGTAAGATGTGCCATTATCATAATAAATTTTTCCATAATATTTAATGTCCGGTTTGGGTTTTTCTCCTAGATACAAAGAGTCAAGAGTTTTATTAACGTAGAGCATTTTGTTATAATATATATACTAAGATTAGTATATATAATATGTATAAATCAATTTTTTACTTTGTTCTCTTAACTTTGGCCATAAATTTAGGATCTCTCTTTTGGAAAACATAAAGTTTATTCAATCTTGATAACTCAAATGATGCCTTATTAACTTCATCTGTTAAATCATAAAATGCTTCAACCTTCTTAAAGAATTCTCTTGTTCTTAATTCTTCCTCATATTTAGCAGTAGTTGAAAAGAATTGTCTGAATGTATTATAGATATTCTGAAAGTTCTCAGACTCAACTAATTCTAAATTACATTTCTCCCTAAATGTATCAACAACAAACTTTTGATTGATTAAAAATTCAACCGCCGAATTTCCCTCTTCTTGGAAAGAAGCATTGAAGAAATCAATCGCAACTCCAGTCTTTTCTGTACTCTGTTTCATATCATATTTACTTATAATATGGAAAAACTTCTTTTTAGTTCCATCTTTTGTCGTATAATAGGATTCTATTTTTCCTCCGTTCTTGACAAGTTCTTTATGCACTAAGTCTCCATCTAATGATGTAAAGATAATAAATCCACTTGACTTTAATAATCTATTTATATTATCACATAAATTATTTAATGTTGTATTATCTTTGAATAAATAGTGTAATACGAATTGAGATGACATAATATCGAATTTCTTTGGTTTATCACTATGTGTTTCTCCAAAAATATTCTTTAATTCCATCTTGTTTTTATCATCCATTGAACCAATTGATTTAATTTGATCCTCTAAATTTAATCTTGCACCACCATCAGCAACTAAAAATGTCATCTTTGGAAATTGAGGAAACTTTCTTTTTAAATTATTGTATCTGCTGTAAGCTCCATCTGTTGCTGAATGAATTCCATTACTATCTACATCAATACCAACTAATTCTTGGATTCTTGCACTAAAGTATTTCATAATATCACCACCTCTTCCAACACCTATATCAAGTACTGTTAATTTTTCTCCAATTAAATCTTTCGAACAATAATTGTAAATGAATGATGACTTGATCCAATTGTGAAATTCTCTTTGAGGCTTGGCTAGATCTGTCTTTAATTGATAATAGATATCTTCACTTCTTGATGTCTCAATTAATCTAACATCTACTTTACCTCTCATAGTTGCAAGATGATTTTCATATGTTTTAGGTTCACCCAATATTTGAATATCACTAATATCTATTGGTATTAGAATAGATCTCCAGACTTTTTCAGAAACATCTTCGTTATTACCATATTTCTTTCTATATTTATTTACCATCTCTGTTTTATCAAAACGTGTTCTTAATGGTATCCATCTATCTGTTTCTACAATTGTTGGATCATTATTATATGCAAATTCAACAACTGTTTTATCTTGGATTATATTACCCTCAATATCTCTTGCTTCATTTGAGATTCCCTCATCAATATGAGTGTATAAATGTGCCAAATATCCATTTTTATCTTTGTGAAACAAAACAGGATATTCAACACCATTCTTTACTTTACCAACATATAAATTTGCTATCTTGTAAATCTTGCCAGAATTCTTAACAACATTTGCATCTATCATACTTTGTTCTCCAGAAGATGTTTTTTTATCAAGATCTTTTGAGCCACTATCATCAAATGCGTTTATGATTTCATTTTGATTATTTTTCTCAAATTCAACATAAAAATCTATCGAATTCTTCTCCTTTGGTTTCCATTTTAAGTTTCTAAATTTTGTTTCACGAAGGTTACGAGTATATTTTTGATCTAATGGCGCATAAATTAGACCATCTAGTATGTATGGACAATCTAAGTCTTTTGTATATAAATTCCAAACAATATTTGAATAATTAAAAATTTCACATCCATTTGCCCCTTGGGGGAAGGAATATAATTTATATTTGATAACAAACAATGATTTATCATTCTTTAAACTATCATTCAAATCATTCATATATGTTTTTACTTGACTTTTAATATGTTCACCATTCTTTTTTAAATCAAAATCACCTCCAAAAGGTTTATAATCAAGTTTTGCTCCAAAAATCTTTTTAACATTTTCAGCAAGTGACATATATCTTTCAAACATTTTTGGATTTTCGCGAATATCAACACCCTTGTCAAATAAAATATCAAAGGCTAAAAATAAATACTTTTTATATTTTCCAACAAATAATAATTCACCATCAATCAATGTATTGTTGTATTTTTTATCTACTTTGTGATCTGTTTTAATTATACTTAAGTTATTTGCAATGAAATACACTGCTTCATCAACAATATACATAAAACATCTTTCACCATCTGCTTTATCTGTTACGCAATATTTGTTTGGTAATTGATCTACTAAATATTGAATTTCGAGTGAAATAACATTCATTCCAGCAAGATCTTTATTTATATCATCTTTATTACCATAAACAAGTTCTTTATACTTATCTAAAACATCATTTTTCTCTGCAACATTAATAACAATATTAGATCCAATAATTGTTTTATATATTTTATCAGAATATTCTTTCATTACATCATGTACTTTTTTATCATATTTCTCTGAGAATGTTGATAAATCCATTTCTAATTCATATCTATCAACACCTCTCATGATATCATTAATACTATTAGATTGTTTTGTTTGAGTTAAATCTATTTTTAATTCATGATTTGTATCTGAACTTAAAACAATTGATACACGTTGTTTGTATCTAAAAATAATATTATGTCTTTCATTTTCATCAATTGATAACAACTTTTTTAATTCATCTTTTGAAACATCATTTTCATCTGAAAGACGAATACGTATATCGTAGCTGTCGACATCTACAATATTCTTTTCTGCTTTAGTTTTTTTCATAATTGTAATATCAGGATAATCATTTAATAGGTAGTTTACAAGTATTGAAAAAATTACATGATTCTTTCGTAATTTAACATCATTTATTATTTTATTTATATTGTCAATATTATAAATGCTAATTCTGTAGTTAATAATATCTTTATTCACATAATTGGTATATCCAATATCTAAAGAAGTTTCTTTAATAAGCTTAAATTTTTTAGTTTTACTGAGTGTTCCAAGGTATTTTAAAATATCAATATATTTATTAATGGTTAAAGGATTTGTTTTGTTAAACATAACTTCAAATTCAGAATTTGCATTTACCTTTTTTAACAAATCTTGTATAGGATTGAGAGAAAATATATCCATTAATATAATATATAAATTATATTTTATATTAACAATTATTTTTATCAATTTTTATTATTTAAAATTATTAAATAAATATAAAGAATTATTCATAATCTTATAATAATGAATCCTTACGAACTACTAGAAATCCCACCTGACGCAAGTGAAAAAGATATTAAAGATGCTTATAAACAAATGGCATTAAAATGGCATCCTGATAAAAATAAGTCTCCAGATGCTGAAGAAAAATTTAAAATGATTAATAAAGCATATAATATTTTAAAAACTCCTGAATTACGTCAAAGATATGATCAGACTGGAAGTGTAGACGAACAACAAGTTCCTCATGATGTAGATATTAATGAAATATTTAGAGGGATGGGTGGTTTTCCATTTCCAATTCCAGGAATGGGAGGAATGCGAGGCTTTCCAGGAGGATTTCCGGGAATGATGGGTGGAATGCCGGGAGGTATGATGTTTGTAAATGGTCAACCTGTTCATATGGGTGGTGGAATGAATCCTCAAGAAATGTTTATGAGACAAAATTTAAATATTAAGATGACAATGGAAGTAAATATGGTAGATTTATTTGCAGGTATTAAAAAGAATGTTGATTATCAATATAAGAATTTAGAAAATGGAGAAATGAAGAGAGATTCAATTGAAATTAATATTGCAAAGGGATCATTTGAAGGTCAAGAATTAATGTTTAAAAATAAAGGACATCAATTTAAAGATATGAGAGGAGATATATTTATTAAAATTAAAGAAATATCTCATAAAGATTTTATTCGTAATACGAATTCTCCTGATTTAGTATATACATTAAAAATAAATCTTGTACAATCAATGTGTGGATTTGAAGTTATAATAAAGGGAATTGATGGACAAAAATTAATAATTAAAAATTTTGATAAAATTATCAAGAACGGAGATAAAAAGGTTATTAATGGACAAGGAATGCCAGTGTTTGGTAAAAATGATAGAGGTAATTTAATTATTATGTTTGAAGTTGAATATCCTGATCGTTTATCAGAAGATACACGTAATAAATTAGCAGAAATATTTGAGTATGATAATAAGTCAAAATATAACAACACAAATACGAATGGATATGTATTATGTGAGTTAAATGATTATACTGAAAACACTGAAACAGAACATACTGAACAAGGGGAGAGAATGCAATGTGCTCAACAATAAATTTTATATATATTTAAAATATATATAATATATATAATGGATATAAATGTTCTAACTTATAATGTATCTTGGGAAGCCATGTCTGATCAAGATGCAGGATCAGTATCTGGTGCCATATGTAAACCAAATCAATGTATAAATAATGTACATACACTAATACAAAAATCCATCGATAATCATGGTGTATCTTTAATTGGAACTCAAGAAACGGGAGAATTAGAAAATAAAAAATTTATAAATAAAGATAAAGAAAAATTTATAACAGTTAGATTTGCGAAAGGTCCTACTGCTAATGCAGTTAGTTATTATGATCCCAATATATATACATATATAAAACATATATACATAACAGATAAATCACTTAACGCATGTATTGTACTCTTATTGAAAATTAATAAAATAAATAAAAATTTATTATTTATAAATTTACATAATAGTCATGGTAACAACTCAACAAAGATGTTAAAAGATATAGAATCTAAAATACCATCAGAGTATGATTATATTATTATTACTGGTGATTTTAATGAAGATTTACGTCCTCAAAAAATTTATTTTAATAGTAAAAACTTAAATAATTATACCCTAGATGAAGAAACATGTTGTGACCCATCATTAGATGGTAAAAAAAATTCATTCTATTATGATTTTATATTATCAAATATTAACAATGGAAAAGTAAAAAAATTATTAGCTTCAACTGAGAATAAATTATATTCAGATCATTTACCCGTGGTAGTTAAATTAAATATAGTTCTAGCAGCACCCACACTAGCAGCAGCACCACTCGCAACACTAGTACCATCACCACTTGCAATACCAGTCGCACCCCTACGAATTAGTATACCATCAAGAACACCATCATTTAAACATACACCATTACCATTACCAATTGCAAGGATAATTAGTGGCTATTGTCCTCTCGCAAATAATGGAAAGAATCAATGTTATATGAATGCAAGTATTCAATTTTTATATTCAATTCCCGAATTACGTGATTGTTTAAAAAATATTAAACCAACAGAATTAATTCCTCCACAAAATGCAACTGGAATATGTATAAAAGAAGATGATGTTAAAAAAAATAGAGAAACAATCGGAGCACTTAAATTAATTTTTGAAAATTTAGAAAAACAATCAACTGAACCACTTGAGATAGAAGACTTAAAAATTAATGATATAGGTGTATATACTATTTTAATTAATAATTTAAATTTTGGTATGTACAATGTTGAAGATGCATCTGAATTTTTAGTTAGAATAATTACCCCTTTTGAATGTTATTATGATAATAAATATATTAAAACATTTATTGATGCGTTATTATTTAATCAAATTAGAATAACTAATTGTGATAATAATATGAAATCTATAGAAAATATAAAATTACAAGAATTTAATCCTGAACCACTATTAAGACCTTATGAAAAAACAATTAATATTGAGTTAGATAATATTACAACACATACTACAATACAAACTCTTATTAATAATTATCAACAAACTAAGAGAATAGAAAAAACAAACCAAGTAGAATTACAAAGTTGTAAAAACCCAGATGGTGCGTTAGGAAAAAACATATCTGATAAATATGAATTAGAAAATATGAGAGATCAAAAATATTATATAATTTCATTAAAACGTTTTGATTTACATAATAATAAAATAAATACTCCAATAAAAATAAATAAAATTATATCTATTAATAATACTAATTTTCAAATAGAAGGATGTATATTACATTCTGGAGGTACAGGTGGAGGACATTACACATATGCTATTTACAAAAATGGTGAGCCAATTGGAATAATGAATGATTCTAGAATAGATGAAATAAATGATACATATGAAAGTACATCAGAAGTAGCTGGATATATATTTTTATATAAAATAATTCCTCAATCACTTATAACTGCACAATTACCACTACCACTACAACTACCTATGTCTAATACCAATCAACCATATGGTATTTCAGTATATGGTATGAAAAAACAAGAAATTATTATTCCAAATGGACGTGATTTTATGGTTATCAAAGAATCTGCGCATAAAGATGATAAATATAATGTTGGTCTTGTTTTCAAAGGAAAAAATTTAATTACAATTGAGACAGATTTAAATGAAAAAATTAAAAAAATGGGTGGTTCTCAGGATTATTATAATAAATATTTAAAATATAAAAATAAATATTTACAATTAAAATCAAGTGCGAAATTATCTTAATTCTCTTACTTTATAAGTATCTAACTTAGTAAGATAATTTGATAATAGATCTGTATCATCAGTTATTGCATATGATATTATTTGTTTTTCAAATAAATAAGTACCAGAATTAAATACATAATATAAATTATTTAATATTAATTCATTATCAAAATATTTATTAATTTGGATGATAACTTTGTCTAATAGATAAAAATAATTTTTATAAAAGAAAATGATTAATTCATTTAAATTTGCTAATGATTCTTTTTTGATTAATGAATAAATTTCATAATTTTCTTCATTAAATACTTCTTTAACTTTAATATTTTTTAATTTATCTAATAATCCTTTTTTAAAATTCATTTTAACATTAATACTTTCAAATCTATTTTTTTTCATTATAAGATAATTCATTAAATCGTTGTTAAATATTTTTATATTTGCACTTAATTTTTGAACTTGATGATAATCAGTTATGTTATCAATTACATAATGATATTCTTCTGGTTTAATATTAATGAATGTAGAGAATGGTTTATAATTTGGATGGATTACTACTTGGTATAATTGGAATAATTTTGAAAATCCACTAATTAATTCTAATATATCATTATCATTAAATTCTTTATTACATCCTGTAAATTTTTGTAAATAATTTACTGATATAACATCTTTTATCTCAATCATTAATAATATTTCACCAGTTGACTCATCTTGATAAGTAATATATAATTCTTCAATAATATCATTTTCTGAATATTTTTTCTTTTGTAAAAAGAAGAATTTTTCATATATTCTTTTATCTGCCATTTTATTAACACTAAATAAATATTGTTTCTTATTAATTTCTACATAAAATCTTTTACATGTATTAACTAATGGTAACAAGTTTGAAAAATTATTTAATTTATCCTCGACTTTCACTCCTGCAATTTTTGTATTATATAAATCTATTATTGGAATATCTAATTCAGAATCATAATTTTTTGATATTTTATTTATATCAAGAGGAATTGGTTCCACATAAACAAATTCATATTTTGTTTTGATAGATCTTTGTGCTTTTTTATCAGTATGGTAATAAATGGTATCATCTTTTGAAACAAGTTTTAATCTACAAGGATTTAAAATAATTTCTTGTTCTTCAGGAAATAATGAATAATTTTCTATACACAAACCGACACCTTGCTTATTCTTTGGAAGTTTTATTTTCATTAATATTAATCCAAATGCATTTCTAACTGGATTATAAAATGGATTACGAGATGTTGACATAAAACTTTTATCTTCAAATATTCCTCCAATCTTTACATCCTGTAAGAAATCATCATTATTGATAAGTCTATATACATAATATGTATCATTAAATGCAGGTGATTTAGATATAATACTGTAAAATTGATTTATATTTTTTTCAATAAATTTATCTTTAACTGAATTATTTCTAATATAGTAATTCATTTGGTATGACCCCATAAATGAATAATATTTAATATAATATTGAAGATTGTTAAATTGGATAAACAAATAATGATTTAAAAGTGTATCAGAATCTATATCATCTTGAGATACTTTATCACATAATTGTAAAAGACGTTTTTCATCATAATATGTTTCATCTGGTTTAATTATTTTTAGATTTAATCCAAGATTAATTAATTCATCTCTGTTATAATATGGATTAATATTAACAAATGGTAAGAATGATGGTTTAATACATAAGGTAAAATTTTTTCCAATTTTATTAGATTGATAATAGAATGTTTTAATATATGTTTCTTCTAAAACATTTAGATCAAAGTTTTCCATAAAATTAATGTTCTTTTCTAATTTTTCTTTGTATGTTTCATCATCTGTTTTAATGGATTGTAAATATTCATATAATTTTTTAGTGAGGGGTCGATAGTATAAATGTATGACACTATCATATATTTCTTCTGGTTTAATCAAGTATATGTTTTTTGAAAAAATGTCATATAGTGGGATTAAATTATCTAATTTTGATATTTGAATCTTTAGTTCGGATAAATATTTATCTATATTAGATTTTTTACTTTTTAATAATTTCTTTGTGGGGAGAGTTGCTAATTTATAATATAGATTATATAATACGTCAGAATCTTTAATATCAACCAATTTATTATTAATATTTAATAACATTATATTATGTTATAAAATAATTTATTCAAAAAGAATTTATAAATTATTATATAAGTAATAAATATGGCAACAAAAAGTATTAGAATTGGTGATAAAGAATTTAAAGTTGAAGATGTAACACATAAAAAAAAAGATTTACACGATAAAATAAGTGAAATTGAAAATACTCTTGCTAACGTTAGAGAACACTCGCGTGATATTCATGAAACTTGTAAAACTAATAACTCAATTGATGCTACATTAAAATCAACTATTGAAAGTTTACAAAAAGAACAAGAATCTTCAAAGAAATTATTAGATGATTCAGCTGCATTTGGTAAAAAAGAAACTGAAAGAGCAGACGCATTTGAAAAAAAATCAATAGAATCAGCAACAAGAGCAGATGCACTTGAAAAAAAATCAACAGAGGCAGAAACAAGAGCAGACGCATGTGAAAAAAAATTAACTACAACAAATTCTTTTGATATAATTTTTAAAGCATCACAAAAAACAATTGATGATGCTAAAAAAGCGATTGAAGATAAAAAGAAATTAATTGTCAATGAATCACCATTAGATGATAATATTAAGGAAATTTATCCAAATATTGAATCAAAAGATGATGAAATAGTTCATACATTAAAAAATACACTTGATAATTTAAAAATATTAACAGAAGTTAAAAAAATAAAAATATTAAAACAAGTTTATCCAAAAATACAAGAATATCTTAAAAATTGGAGAAGTACATTTGCTGACGCAGAAGATTGTGAGAAAAAATCAAAAGCCAAAGCAGTAGAAGAAGCCAAAGTAGCAGAAGCCAAAGCAGCAGAAGAAGCCAAAGTAGCAGCCAAAGCAGTAGAAGAAGCCAACGCAGCAGCCAAAGCAGCAGAAGAAGCAAAAGCCACCGTAGCAGAACAAAAAAATGATAAAACAGGTGGTAACAGAAAAAGCAAAGAATATCTTAAATATAAAAAAGAATATAATAAACTAAAAAATCAATTATAATAATTTATTTTATAAATTATTATAATACAAATGGATTCAGATACAAATAAACTTTGGTGTTACACTAATAAACCAGATATTGGTGGATTACAAAGAACAATAAAGGAGTTAAAAGCAACATTAGCAGATAAACAAAGAGAACTTGATGCGTTACATATGCAGAATAAACCTCTAGATAAGACAGTATTTGATGCTACACAGAATGAATTAGAACTAGCGCGATCAAAACTAGCGCGATCAGCGCCAGCACTATCAATAGCAAATTTAAGAGGAGGAACAATTGAAAATGAGAAACTTAAACTTGAAACGCAACTTCACGTAGGTAATATTGATCTAACAAAAGAATTAGATTCACCAAGAACAGAATTTACACTACCAAATACACCTGAAAATAAAGAATTAATTAAACAAATAAGAATAATACAAAAAGCAAAATTAGATTATAAGATTCTTTTAACAAGAATTGATGAACTCAAGAGGAAAGAACAACGTTCTGCGAGTGAGCAAAAAGAATTAAATGAAGGAGAAGCAGCAGCAATAGCAGCAGCAGCAGCAATGGCAGCACGCGAACAAGCAGAAGCACAAAGAGCAACACAAGCAGCACGCGAACAAGCAGAAGCACAAAGAGCAGCACAAGCAGCACGCGAACAAGCAGAAGCACAAAGAGCAGCACAAGCAGCACAAGCAGCACGCGAACAAGCAGAAGCACAAAGAGTAGCACAAGCAGCACGCGAACAAGCAGCACGCGAACAAGCAGCTGAGTTAGCAAGAGAAGCAGAAAAAGCAGCACGCGAACAAGCAGA
>Ga0164294_10000972_pt1 | contig 27142 bp, 20 predicted proteins | sample GEODES005metaG_FD_111479 | JGI IMG/M metagenome (GOLD analysis project Ga0164294, IMG submission 111479) | Oligotrophic lake water microbial communities from Sparkling Lake, Wisconsin, USA - GEODES005 metaG | ecosystem: Environmental > Aquatic > Freshwater > Lake | place: USA: Sparkling Lake...
ATGAGCGCGCGCTCTACGACAGCTGGTTCGCGTCCGACGTGCCGTCCGATTTCGTCGGCGTGCAATGCTACACCCGCATCCTCGTCGGCCCCGACGGCACGCTCCCTGTCCCCCAAGGCGCGGAGACGACCGACGCCGGCTATGAATATTACCCGCCCGCGCTCGGCCATTGCGTGCGCTATGCCGCGAAGGCGAGCCGCAAGCCGATCATCATCACCGAAAGCGGCATCGCCACCAGCGACGACAGCCGCCGCGTCGCCTTCATCGATGCGACATTGGCCGAAGTCCGCCGCTGCCTCGACGACGGCATCGACCTGCGCGGCTATCTCCACTGGTCACTGCTCGACAATTTCGAGTGGACGCGCGGCTATGCGCAGCATTTCGGGCTGGTTGCAGTCGATCGCAAAACATTCCAACGAACGCCCAAGCCCAGTGCCACCCATCTCGGCCGGATCGCGCGGTCAGGCCGCATTTAACCGGTTAGCCGGAGAGCCCCCATCATGCTGACACTATTCCTCGCCGCCACTGCCGCCATCAACACCGTCGGCGTGACCGACACCCCCTGCCCCAGTCCGGTGGTCATGAATGCCGAGCTGCAGGCGTGGCGGGCCTCGGTCTATGCGCCCACCAACCATGCGATGATCCCGCCGCCGATGGCGCCGGCGCTCGCCTATCGCAACGCCTACCTCGAGGCGCGCAAGACCGACTGGCCCGATCTCTGCGGCTTTCACGCCGACAATCTGAAGCTGATCGCCCGCCCGCAGGCCGAGCGCGACGTGGTGTTCATGGGCGATTCCATCACCGCCGCCTGGGAATATGGCGACCCGGGCCTGTTCCGCACCGGCTGGGTCGATCGCGGCATCAGCGGCCAGACCACCCAGCAGATGCTGCTGCGCTTCCCCGCCGACGTGCTGGCGCTCCATCCCCGCGTCGTCCACATCATGGCGGGCACCAACGATGTCGCCGGCAACACCGGACCGACCACCTACGACAACATAGAGGGCAACATCGCCGCGATGGTGACGCTCGCCAAGGCGGCGGGCATCCGCGTCGTGCTGGCGGCCATCCCGCCCTCGGCCGGGTTCAACTGGGCGGCGATCAAGCCGGTGCCGGTGATCGCCACGCTCAACCAGCGCCTGAAGGCCCTCGCCCTCCGCGAGAAGGTGACGTTCGTCGACTATGGCACGGTCCTCGCGACCCCCGAGGGCGCGATGAAGCCCGACCTGACCCTCGACGGCACCCACCCCGCCACCGCCGGCTATGCGCTGATGGCACCGCTCGTCCGCCAGGCCGTCGCGACGGCGCAAAAGCAGAAGTGACGCTCCGGCTTAGTGCTCGTGCGCGGCGATCTCGGCGAGCGTCTGCTGTTCGATCAGGGCCAGTTCATCCAGCGTCTGCTCCAGCGCGGCCTTCTGACGCCCGAGCGCGGCCTGGCGCTCGCGGACCTTCTTCAACAGTTGGCGTTTCTGTTCGAGATGCTCGGAATCGACGTCGTAGAGATCGAGGAACTCCTTGATCTCCCGGATCGTGAAACCCAGCCTCTTGCCGCGCAGGATCAGCTGCATCCGCCCGATCTCGCGCCGCGTATAGACGCGCATCGTGCCGACCCGGTGCGGCTGGATCAGACCCTGATCCTCGTAGAAACGCAGCGTCCGCATCGTGACACCGAGCTCGGACGCGACTTCCTGGATGCCGTGCAATTCCCGGCCCGGATCGCCCGGGCTCGCCTCGACGACGGAGGCGTTCACGAGGCCGCCTTGGCCGCTTCCTCGGCGACCAGTTCCTTCTTGGAAAGCTTGCCGATCAGGGTCTTCGGCAAGGCATCGCGGATTTCGATCTCGCGGGGCATTTCGATCCTGTTGAGGCGCGGGGCCAGGAAGTCGCACAACTCCTGCTCGGTTGTAACCGCGCCTTGGTGCAGTGCAACAAAAGCCTTCGGGCTCTGGCCGCGATAGGCGTCTGGCACGCCGATCACGATCGCCTCGGCCACCGCGGGATGCTCGTAGAGCGCATCCTCGATCACGCGCGGATAGACGTTGTAGCCGCCGCACAGGATCAGATCCTTGATCCGGTCGATCAGGAACAGATAGCCGTCCTCATCGACATAACCGACGTCGCCGGTCTTGAGCGCGCCGTCCACGAACACGCGGTCGGTGTCCTCTGGCTTGTTCCAATAGCCCTTCATCACCTGCGGCCCGCGTGCGCAGACCTCGCCCTTCTCGCCCTGCGGCACGATGCGGTGCGGATCGTCGAGATCGCGGATTTCGAGGATGGTGTTCGGGAAGGCCGGACCGCAGCTATTGTCCTTCACCACGCCGTCGAGCGGGTTGCAGGTGATGATCGGCGAGGCTTCGGACAGCCCATAACCCTCGACGACGCGGCAGTGCGTGCGCTGTTCGAAGGCCTGCCGGATCTCCAGCGGCAGCGGCGCCCCGCCCGAGATCGACATGCGGAAGGAGGAGAGCGCCTTGAGCTTGCCCTCAGGCAGCTTGGCGAGCGCGGCGTAGAGCGTCGGCACGCCGAAGAATTGCGTCGGCCGGGTGCGCTTCGCCGTGGCGAGGAACTGCTTCATCTCGAAGCGCGGCAGCAGCACCATCTCCGCCCCGCTCTCGACCGAATAGTTGAGCACGGTGGTCAGCGCGAAGACGTGGAACATCGGCAACACGCCCAGCGTGCTCTCCTGCACCATCGGCTGGCGGCCGAGGTGGGCGGCCATTTGCGCCGAATTGGCGGCGAGATTGGCGTGGGTCAGCATCGCGCCCTTGGGCACGCCGGTCGTGCCGCCGGTATATTGCAGCACCGCGACGTCGTCGGGATCGCGCTCCACGGTATCGGGATCGGCATCGCGCGCGACGAGATCGGCGTAGCTGACGTGGCGGCGATCATCGGGCATCGCCGCGATCTCGCCGCGCCTGAACAGGCGATAGAGTAGCGCCTTCACCGGCGGCAGTGCCCCTGCGATTGGGCAGAGGATGATGCGATCGATGCACAATTTCTCGCCGACCGCGGCGACCTTGGCGTGGATCGAGGGCACGTCGCAGGTGACCATCACCGTCGTGCCGCTGTCGCGCATCTGATGTTCGAGTTCGCGCTCGACATAGAGCGGGTTGAAGTTGACGATGATCGCCCCGATCCGCAGCGCCGCGAAATAGAGGATCACGAAATAGGGGCTGTTGGGCAGGCAGAGCCCGACCCGCGTGCCCTTGACGATGCCCAGGTCCTGCAAGCCCCGCGCCGCGCGGCGGACCTGTTCGCCGACCTCGGCATAGGTCCAGGTCCGGCCCATGAAGTCGATCGCCGTCCATGCGCCATGAACGGCGACCGCATTGTCGAGCAGATCGGTCAGCAGGCGCGGCGCGATCGGGGGCAGCGCCGGCTCGGCCTGCGCCGCGCCCTCGCGACCGTCGATCGTCGCCGCGCCCGTCTGCATCAGAAGCTCAGCCGTGCACCGAGCGACAGGACGAGGGCATTGGCCTTGTCCAGCTGGCCGTTGACCAGGATCGGCGTCTGTACCGCGGTGCCCGCATAAGCGGCGGTGGTCCGGTCGATCGTGGCGGTGGCGAACTTGGTGTAGAGCGCCGCCGCATCGATCGTCAGCGCCTTGCTGACCGCCAGGCTGCCGCCGCCCGCGAAGGTCCAGCGGTTGCTGTCCGGCACGCGCGCATCGCGGTTGCCGTCCTGGGTCGGCGTCAGCGCGCGCTGGACACCGCCGCGGATGGTGACCTTGTCGGTCAGCGCATAATCGGCGCCGACCGCATAGCTCCAGCTATTGCGATAATTCTCGGGGATCGCGACGTTGAGCGGCGAGCCGAGCTGGATGAAGTCGAACTTCTTCCAGCCGAGGCGGGTGACCTGGCCGTTGAGCGTCAGCTTGTCGGTCGCCGCGACGCGAATACCGGCGTTGATCTGCCACGGCGTGCGGAAGGTCGCCTGCGTGGAGATCACCGAGTTGGAGCCGGCGAGCGGGCCGAGCAGGCCGGACGTCGTCACCGTGCCGTCGAGCTTGTGCTTGATGCTCGACTTGTAGCTGAGGCCGATCGAGATCGGGCCCTGGTGGAACTGCGCACCGGCGCTGAAGCCGACATCCCAGCCCTTGCCCTTCAGCTGCTGCGATCCGTCCGCCAGCAGCGGCGAGAGGTTCGGCAGCGCGTTGCTGAGCGTGGCCTTGGCATATTCGATGTTCGGACCGGCACCGATCGAAAGCCCCGGAACGACCTCGACCGCGACGGTCGGCTGGATGTCGATCGTGCGAAGCGAGGTCTTCTGCGCGGTGTAGCGCGCCCAGCTCGTCGAGGCATAATCGGTGGTGAAATTGTACGGCGCCGAGATGGCGAGGCCGAACGAAACCTTGCCGATCCCATAGGCGACCGCGCCCGAGGGCAGCACGCCGTTGTTGATCGGATCCTTCGAGCGCTGATCGCCACCGACCGCGGCAGGCGCCTGGCCCGGGCGGACGATGATCGTGTTGACGTTGTCGACATTGCCGCTCGGATGGATCCAGGTCGCACCGATCGATGCATTACCGCCCTTGAGCCCGCCGATCGCGGCCGGATTCCACCAGAGCGAAGCGGCGCCGGTGTCGGCGACTTCGCCCGAGAAGGCACGGCCGATGGCGCGGGTCGACTGCTCCTGAAGATAGAAGGCCGAGGCGTGGGCGGGCGCTGCGAAACCGGCAGCCAGCACCGTCAGGCTCGTCGCGACCATCAGGCGCTGTTGGAATACGTTCATTACTCTCTCCTGATTGAATTTGGATTTCGTTGGGATCAGCGGACGCGGGTCCAGGTCTGCGTCTTGCACAGCGGCCAGACGATGCAGCCTCTAAGGTTGAGGTGATCGGCGTCGGTCGGCGTGACCGTCGCCTTGTACGTGCCGCCGTCGTCGGCCTTGTAGATCGTGCCACCCGACCAGACATTGCCGTCACGCTTGAAGCCGCCGAGGATCTGGAGACCCATCAGCTTGCGTCCGCGGAGCGCGGCGTCGCTGTTCTTCGTGTCGAGCATGTTGGGGTTTTCGCGAAGCCCATCCGATCCGATGAGCTTGCCGCAGATCGAGTCACCGCAATGCGTGATCTCGACGATGCCATTCTTGGTTTCGGTCTTCCAGCGGCCGATCGCGGCGTCTGGACCAGCAACGGTGGCGGCGGCCGCCAGCGCTAACGCAAGCACCATGCTTTTCCTCTCCATCCTGTGCCGACATTTCGTCGGTCCACATCATTGTGAATCGGCTTTCGCACAAAATTTAGTTGACGTATAGGGAAATCAACGCACCTTAAGGGATAGCGATGCGGATGTGGTCCGCGGGACACATGGAGAGGCCGATTCTGATGCGCGACGTCGTCATTGCGGGTTACGCCCGCTCTCCCTTTCACCTTGCCGGCAAGGGCGCCCTCGCCCGCGTTCGGCCCGACGATCTCGCCGCCCAGGTGATTCGCGGCCTGATCGATCGCACCCACGTCGAACCTGCGGACATCGAGGACATCATTCTCGGCTGCGCCTTTCCCGAAGGTGAGCAGGGCTTCAACGTCGCACGCCTGATCGGGTTGCTCGCCGATCTGCCGCTGACCGTCGGCGGCATGACCGTGAACCGCTTCTGCGGCTCCTCGATGAGCGCGATCCACATCGCCATGGGCCAGATCCAGATCGGCGCGGGCGAGGTGTTCATCTGCGCGGGCGTCGAGTCGATGAGCCGCGTGCCGATGGGCGGCTACAATCCCCTGCCAAACGCCGACCTCGCCAAGAAGAGCGCGGCCTATATGGGCATGGGCGACACCGCCGAGAATGTCGCACGCAAATATCAGATCACCCGCGAGACCCAGGAAGCCTTCGCGGTGAACAGCCAGAGGAAGGCCGCCGCTGCACGCGAGCAAGGAAAGCTCAGCGACGAAATCGTGCCGATCAAGACGAAGACCGGCATCGTCGATACCGATGGCACCATCCGCCCCGATACGACGCCGGAAGGCCTCGCCGGCCTCAAGCCCGCGTTCGACAAGGACGGCAGCGTCACCGCCGGCACCTCGTCGCCGCTCACCGACGGTGCCAGCGCCGTGCTGGTGACGAGCGAGGAATACGCCCGCGCCCACAATCTGCCGATAATCGCCCGGATCAAATCGGTCGCCATTTCGGGCTGCGCACCCGAGGTGATGGGGCTGGGGCCGATCGAGGCGACGAAGAAGGCTCTGTCGCGCGGCGGCATCGATATCGGCCAGATCGACGTGGCCGAGGTCAATGAGGCGTTCGCCAGCCAGGCTCTCGCCTGCCTGCACGATCTCGGGCTCGACGAGAGCAAGGTCAATCTCGACGGCGGCGGAATCTCGATCGGCCACCCGCTCGGCGCGACCGGCGCGCGCATCGTCGGCAAGGCGGCTGCGCTGCTGAAGCGCGAAGGCGGCAAGTACGCGCTCGCCACGCAGTGCATCGGCGGCGGCCAGGGCATCGCCACGCTGCTGGAGGCCGCGGAATGAGCGACACGATCAAGAAAGTCTGCGTGATCGGGGCCGGCACGATGGGTGCCGGCATCGCCGCGCAGGTCGCCAACGCCGGCGTGCCGGTGCTGCTGCTCGACATCGTCCGTGACCCGAACGACCGCAGTGCCGTGGCGGCGGGGGCCGTCGCCAAGATGCTCAAGACCGAGCCTGCCCCCTTCATGTCGAAGGCCGCCGCGAAGCTCGTCGAGGTCGGCAATATCGAAGACGATCTCGCCAAGGTCGCCGACTGCGACTGGATCGTCGAGGCGATCATCGAGCGACTGGACCTCAAGCAGGATCTCTACGCCAAGCTGGAGGCGGTGCGCCGCCCCGGCACGGCAGTGTCGTCGAACACCTCGACCATTCCGCTCGGCAATTTGATCGAGGGTCGCTCGGACGCCTTCGCCGCCGATTTCCTGATCACCCACTTCTTCAATCCGCCGCGCTACATGCGCCTGCTCGAGATCGTCACCGGTCCGTGCACCGACCCGGCCCTCGCGGCCCGCGTCGAAGCCTTCTCCGATCGCGCGCTCGGCAAGGCTGTCGTCCGCGCCAAGGATACGCCGGGCTTCATCGCCAACCGCATCGGCACCTTCTGGATCCAGGTCGGCCTCAATGCCGGCTTCGACCTCGGCCTGACGGTCGAGGAGGCGGACGCCATCGCCGGGCCGCCGATGGGCGTGCCGAAGACCGGCATCTTCGGGCTGGTCGACCTCGTCGGCATCGATCTGATGCCGCACCTCCAGAAGAGCCTGACCAGCACGCTGCCCGCCGATGATGCGTATCAGGCGGTCGCCAGGAGCCATCCGCTGATCGAGAAGATGATCGCCGACGGCTATACCGGTCGCAAGGGCAAGGGCGGCTTCACCCGCGTCAATCGCGAGATGGGCAAGCGCAAAGAGTCGATCGACCTCCAGACCGGCGCGTATCGCGAACAGCGCCGCGCCAGCCTGCCCTCGGCCGCTGCGAAGGACCTGATCGCGCTCATCTCGCTGGAGGGCAAGTTCGGCGCCTATGCCTGGGCCGTCCTTGGCCCGACGCTCGCCTATTCCGCCGGGCTGGTGCCGTCCGCCGCCGACACGATCGTCGACATCGATGAGGCGATGAAGCTCGGCTACAATTGGAAATGGGGTCCGTTCGAGTTGATCGACCGGCTCGGCGCCGCCGCCTTCGCAAAGCGCCTCGAAGCCGAGGGGATTCCTGTCCCCGAACTGATCCGCATCGCGGGCGACCGCAGCTTCTACCGAATCGAGGCGGGCAAGCGGCAATATCTGGGCCTCGACGGCGCCTATCACGACGTCGTCCGCCCCGAAGGCGTCCTCAAGCTCGCCGACATCAAGCTCGCCGCCAAGCCGCTCGCCAGGACCGCCTCCGCGGCGCTCTGGGACGTGGGTGACGGCGTCGCGGCGCTCGAATTCACCGGCAAGATGAACGCGCTCGATGGCGACGTGATGAAGCTGATCAGCCAGGCGATCCCGATCGTCCAGAAGGGCTTCAAGGCACTCGTCATCTATAACGAGGGCAAGAACTTCTCGGCCGGCGCCAATCTCGGCCTCGCGCTCTTCGCGCTCAACATCGCCGCCTATGGCGAGATCGAGACTCTCGTCTCTGGCGGGCAGAAGGCCTACAAGGCGCTGAAATACGCGCCCTTCCCCGTCGTCGCGGCCCCGGCCGGAATGGCGCTGGGCGGCGGCTGCGAAATCCTGCTCGCGTCGGACGCGGTGCAGGCGCACGCCGAACTCTATACGGGTCTCGTCGAGGTAGGCGTCGGGCTGATCCCGGGCTGGGGCGGCTGCGGCGAGATGCTCGCGCGCTGGCGCGACATGCCGGGCATGCCCAAGGGACCGATGCCCGCCGTCGCCAAGACGTTTGAGATCGTCTCTACAGCGACCGTCTCAAAATCCGCCCAGCAGGCCAAGGAATATGGCTTCCTGCGCCCCAGCGACGGCATCACCATGAACCTCGATCGGCTGCTCGCCGACGCAAAGGCCAAGGCACTGTCGATGGTCGAGGGCTATCAGCCGCCTGCCCCGCCCGAATACAAGCTGCCGGGCGAGAGTGGCCACACCGCGCTCACGATGGCGGCCGAGGGCTTCCACAAGCGCGGGATCGCGACCGACTACGATCTCGTCGTGTCGGACAGCCTCGCGCGCATCCTGACCGGCGGCAGCGCCGACCTCGTCGATACCGTCACCGAGGCCGATCTGCTGAAGCTCGAGCGCCAGGAGTTCATGAAACGCGCCCGCGATTCCCGTACGCTCGCCCGGGTCGAGACGATGCTCGCCACCGGCAAGCCGCTTCGCAACTGAGCGAACAACAATCTTCCCCGGCGAAGGCCGGGGCCCAGCGATCGTCGGGGATGGACCCCGGCCTCCGCCGGGGAGGAAGAAGGTAGACGACGATGCAAGTTTATCAGGCCCCGCTCCGCGACATGCGGTTCGTGCTGCACGAGCTTCACCAGGACGACGGCTTCGGCGGGCTGGAAAAACTCGCCGAGTTCACGCCCGACGTGCTCGACGCGATCCTCGAGGAAGCGGGCAAACTCGCCCACGACGTCCTCCTCCCCCTCAACATGAGCGGCGACGAGGAAGGCTGCCGGATCGAGAATGGCGTCGTCCGCACGCCCAAGGGCTTCAAGGAAGCCTATGAATTCTTCCAGCAGAATGGCTGGTGCGCGCTCGCCTCGCCGCCCGAATGGGGCGGCCAGGGCCTGCCCGAGACGGTGAACAAGCTGGTCGAGGAAATGATCTGCGCCTCGAACGTCTCGTTCAGCCTCTACCCCGGCCTCACCCACGGCGCGACCACCGCGCTCGAAGGCTATGCCAGCGAGGATCTGAAGCAGGCCTATCTGCCCAACATGGTCTCTGGCAAATGGTCGGGCACGATGTGCCTGACCGAGCCGCATTGCGGCACCGACCTCGGCCTGCTCCGCACCCGCGCCGTCCCGCAGGACGACGGCAGCTACAGGATCACCGGCGCCAAAATCTTCATCTCGGCCGGCGAACATGACCTGACCGAGAATATCGTCCACCTCGTGCTGGCGAAGCTGCCGGACGGGCCGCCCGGCGTGAAGGGCATCAGCCTCTTCCTCGTCCCCAAATATCTGCCCAATGCCGATGGAAGCCTCGGCAATTCGAACGGCGTGGTCTGCGCCAATATCGAACATAAGATGGGCCTGAAGGCGTCCGCGACCTGCCAGCTCAACTTCGACGAATCGATCGGCTGGCTGGTCGGCAAGCCCCACAAGGGCATGGAGGCCATGTTCACGATGATGAACACCGAGCGCGTCTCGGTCGGCGTCCAGGGTCTCGGGCTCGGCGAGGCGTCCTATCAGGGCGCGGTGGCTTACGCGAAGGATCGCATCCAGGGCCGCAGCCTGTCGGGTCCCAAGCGCCCCGATCTCGCCGCCGACCCGATCATCGTCCACCCCGACGTCCGCCGCATGCTGATGACGATGCGCGCCTACAACGAGGGCTGCCGCGCGATCTGCGGCTGGGTGAGCCGCGCGCTCGATGCCGAGAAATATTCGGACGACGCCGAGGTCCGGACCAAGGCCGGCGATCTCGTCGCGCTGCTGACGCCGGTCGTGAAGGCGCTGTTCACCGATCTCGGCACCGAAGCCGCGAACATCGGCGTGCAGGTCTATGGCGGCCACGGCTACATCCGCGAACACGGCATGGAGCAGTATGTCCGCGACGCCCGCATCGCCCAGATCTACGAGGGCACGAACGGCATCCAGGCGCTCGACCTCGTCGGCCGCAAACTGCCCGCGCACATGGGCCGTTATTTGCGCGCCTTCTTCCACCCGGTCTCGAGCTTCATCGAAGCCCACAGCGAGAATGAGGCGCTGGCTGAATTCCTGCCCGGCCTCACCCAGGCATTCGGCGCGCTCCAGCTCTCGACCGCCACCATCGCGCAGAAGGGTCTGAAGGACCCCGAGGAGGCCGGCGCCGCCGCGACCGATTACCTCCGCCTGCTCGGCTTCGTGGCGATGGCCTATTGCTTCGCCCAGAGCGCGCTGATCGCCCGCACCCGGCTGGCCGCAGGCGCCGGCGACGACGCGGCTTTCTACGAAGCCAAGCTCGTCACCGCCCGCTTCTTCTATGATCGCCTCTTGCCGCAGGCGACCGCCTGCTTCCTGGCGATCAAGTCCGGCAAGGCCTCGATGATGGCGCTGGACGAAGCCGCTTTCTAAGCAGGCTTGCGTTTCGTTCTGAAGACGCGCCGCCCTCCGGCGCGTCTTCAGTAGCGGACGCTGCCCCTGAGGCCGAAGAACTGCGGCTTGATCGGGTAGGAGCGCGCGTAATAGCCGCAATAGACCGGGGCCGTGATCGCGCAGAAGCTGTTCTTGCTCAGGATGCCGCGCTTGTCGAAGGCGTTCTGGATGAAGGCGGTGATCGTGAACTTGTTCCAGGTCGTGCCCGCCGACATGTCGACGGTCGTGAAGCCGCTGGTGCCGCCCAGCACGCGCTCGCCGTCCGCCGTCAGATGCTGGGTCGTGCTGCTCTGGTGGTTGGCGCCGATCTGGACGAAATTCTTCAGGCCGCCGAGTTCGAACGTGTAGCGCGCGGTCGCGTTGATCCGGAACTTCGGATCGGCGGGTAGCCGCGTCCCCTTCGCCGCCTGGATGGTGCCGTTGCCATCGACGAAATCGCTGGTCAGCTGCGCATCGGCATAGGTCGCGCTGGTCGAGAGGGTCAGCGCGCGGACGGGCACGAAGGTGATCTCGGTTTCGACACCGCGCGAGCGCGCCGTGCCGGCGTTGACCGTGTAGAAGATGCCGAGCAGCCCGGGCAGGCTGTACTGGATCTTGTTCCAGCGCACCCAGAAGAGCGCACCGTTGACGCGCAGCCGTCCGCCCAGCCAATCGGTCTTCCAGCCGAGTTCGTAATTGGTCGTGATATCCGCGTTGAACGGCGGGATGATCTGCGCCTTGCCGAGCGCGAAGCCGTCGGGATTGTTGCCGCCGGGGCGGAAGCCGGTCGAATAGCTGGCATAGACCATCCGTTTCGGATCGATCCGCCAGTTGAGCACCGCCTTATGCGTCTCGCCGGATTCCTTGTAGCTCTTGTCGACGTTCGGACATTGCTGGACGGTCGTACCGGTGCAGCCGAGGAACGCGATCTGCCGCTGCAGCACGGGCAAGCCGCCTGCGAAGCCGGTGAGCGTGTTGTGCGCATGGAAGCCACGCACGCCGCCCAGCAGCGTCAGGTTCGGCGTCAGGTCGAACGAGGCTTCGCTGAACAGCGCATAGTCGCGGTCGATCGTGACCTGATTCTTGTAATAGGCATCGTCAGCGGGGGCGCCGGGGATCGGCGTGTTGAAGCCGACCGATGCGGTGCCGAGACCGGGGATGAAATAATCGCCGATGCCGTGCGTCGTCTGGCGCTGGTAGAAGGCGCCCGCGGTCAGCCGCAGGCGCTTGTCGGCGGGCGAGGCGACGCGGAATTCGTGGCTCTGCTTGGTGTAGACGTCGTGCCCGTGGAACAGCAGGTTCGGGTTGATATCGTTGCCCGCGGAATCCTTATAGTAATTGTAGTTGGCATATGTGTCGTAGGCGACGCTGAAATAGCTGTAATCGCTCAGATTTTCGATTGCGCGGTGGAAGTAGGAACCGGCATAGGTGATGTCCCAGTCGCTCACCTTGCCCTGGATCGTCATCGACGCGAGATACCATTCGTCGACGTTCTTATCCTTGACGAAATTATGCACCTCGAGATCGCCGACGCGCGGATCGTAGAGGAAGGCGCCGTGCGAGGTCTGGTGCTGGTAGATCAGGCCCGGCGACGCGGTCCAATGATCGCCGAGATCGACCTTCAGCAGCGCGCGGCCGCCGTAGCTTTCCTGCGTGTTGAAATTGTCCTGCGCGATCGCCTTGTTGTTGACGTAATAATCGTCGGGCTGCGCAGCCGAGGAATAATAGGCCGGATCGGGGCTGCCGTCGGGCAGGAAGCCCGAAGCAGTGCGGCGATAGGGGCGGTTGTTGAGGTAGCTGTTGGTCAGCGGGTTGTAGACCGTGCGGCCGACCGTGGGCTTGTTGTCGATAAAGCCGCCGATCTTCTCGTAGAAGCCGACGAGGCGAACCGCGACATTGTGCGTGACGGGAATGTTGACGAAGCCTTCGACGGTCTGGCCGACCCCGCCCTTGCCGTACTTGTTCCCCTCGACGTCGAAGCCGGCGGCGAATTTCTTCGTGTCAGGCTTGTTGGTGATGACGCGCAGCGTGCCGGAAAGCGAACTGGCGCCGTAAAGCGTGCCCTGCGGCCCCGACAGCGCCTCGACCCGGGCGATGTCGTAGATGTGCATGTCGACCGAGACATAGGCGGTCGTGACCGGCGTCTCGTCGATGTAGAGGCCGGTGGTGGGAAGCGTCGCGCCGCCCAACGCCAGGCCGTCACCGCCGGTGCGGATGCCGCGGAAATTGATCTGCGCCTGGCTCGGCCCGTAGGAGAGATAGGTCAGGCTCGGCAGCAGCTTGGCGTAATCGTCGAAATTGCGGACCTGATGATCGGTGAGCGCCTTCGCGTCGAGCGCCTGGACGCTGATCGCGACATCCTGCAGCCGCTCCTGCCGCTTGGTCGCGGTGACGACGATCGCGGGAAGATAGGCACCGCCGTCGAGCGCGGCGCTGCGCCGCATCACCGGGCGCGGACGGGGCGTTCCATCGGGATTGGTGGCGGGAGGCGGCGTTCCGCCAGGAGATGCGACCTGGCTGTGCGCCGTCGTCGCAAGCAGAAGACCGACGCTGACGCCGAAGCCACCCCGTACCATGCCCGCCCTTTACCCCGCGAGGGACAACCTACGTAACATTACCTAGGCGCAACATTCAGTCAACTGACCGCCGACGCTAACCTAGTTTAATTTCGGAAATCCCGGCAGGGTCGGGCCGAGCGCTTCCTTGAGCGGCCCCAGCCACGGCTCGAAATGCTGCCACTGGTCGAGCCCGTCGCGGAAGATCGGGCGGCGGACCTGCTCCGAGCTGGCGGTCTGCACCGCGCGGTCGGTTTCCCAGAACCGCAGGCAGGCGGGGTCGAACGGCAGGCCGCAGGCCGCGAGCAGTGCGCGCACCTGCCCCTCGACATCGTCGACCATTGCCTCGTGATCGACGCGGTGGATCATCCCCGGCGCCGCGCGGTCGAAATGCGCCATCAGCGCGGCATAGTCGCGATAGTAACGGCCGAGGTCGTCGAGCGCGTAGGAGAAGGCCTGTCCCCGCGCGAAATGCTGCTTGAAGTTGGACCAGCAGCAGGCGAGCGGATGCCGCCGCGTGTCGATGATCGTGGCGTTCGGCAGGATCAGCCGGATAAGCCCGACGTGCAGCCAGTTGTTCGGCATCTTGTCGACGAAGCGCGGGCGATCGCTCTTGCGATAGATGCGCGTGCGCGCGAGATATTCCTCGCCCAGCGCCGCCAGCGCGCCCGGATCGAGCGACGCCACTATCTCCGGATAAGCCGACGGGTCCGACCGCAGCGTGCGCTTCGACAGCCGATGCGCGATCGCCTGGATTTCGGGCAGTTCGCGCGTGCCTTCCACCTGTGGGTGGCTGGCGAGGATCTGCTCGACCAGCGTCGATCCCGAACGCGGCATGCCGACGATGAAGATCGGCGCGTCCGACGGCGCCCCCTGCCCGGCCTGGCGGCCGAGGAAATCGGACGTGAACAGCGCCTCGGCCCGCGCCGCCTGCTCGTGAATCTCGGCGGGGTCGTAGCCAAGCCGCTCACGCCGCAGCCGGTTCCCTTCCGCATAATGGTCGAACGCCTGCCGCCATTCGCCGCGATCCTCGTGGGCCTTGCCGAGCGCGAAGCCGAGCTGGAAGCGATCGTCCCAACCCGCATCCCCCGACGCCAGCGCCTGCTCCATCGCGGCGATGTCGGCATCGTCGAAGCGGACGGTCTTCAGGTTGGCGAGGCTCCACCACGCCTCCCCCATCGCCGGCCGCAGCGCGAGCGAGCGGCGATAGGCTTCGATGCCCTTCTCCCGCCGCCCGAGCGTCTTCAGCGTGTGCCCGTAGCTCATCCAGATATGGGCGTTGTCCGGGCGCTGGGCGAGCGCCGCCTCGAACTCGCCGACCGCGGCGCCGAGATCGCCGATGCCGCCATGGATCGCACCCGACAGGTTGCGATAGGCGGGATTGTCGGGCTCCTCGTCGAGCAGACGGTCGATCTCGGCCAATGCCTCGGCCGAGCGGTGCTGGCGGTGGAGCACGATCGCCAGATTGTAGCGCGCCATCGCGAAGCCGGGGGCGAGGTCGAGCGCGCGGCGCAGCAGCGGCTCGGCATCGCGGTTGCGCCCCAGCCGCCCCGCCAGTTCGGCCAGCATCCGCATCGCGGCGACGTCGGTCGGGAATTGCGAGAGGTGCGGCTTCAGCAGCCGCTCGGCGACGCTCAGATCGTTGCGATGAAGCGCCAGCGCCGCGTCGCGCAGCCGGGGATCGGCCGCCGCCGTCTCGATATGGCGCAGGTAGGCGCGGTCGGCACCGCCGAGATCGCCCGCCATGCCGCGCAGGTCGCCGAGCAGCCGCCACGCGCCGATCGGGGCCGGCTGGCCTTCGATCAGCGCGGTCACGGCCGCGGCCGCCTCCGGCCACCGTCCCTCCGCTTGCAGGCCCCGCACCCCGGCCCATGTCGGCGCTTCCCCGCTCAACCCTCGATGATCTCCCGGATCCGCGCCGCCAGCGCATCGATCGCGAACGGCTTGGTGATCATCGCCATGCCATGCTCCAGGAAGCCCGAGGCGAGCGCGGCATTTTCGGCATAGCCGGTCATGAACAGCACCTTCAGATCGGGCCGACGCGCGCGTCCGCCGTCCGCGACCTGACGGCCGTTGAGCCCCGGCAGGCCGATGTCGGTGATCAGCAGATCGATCCGCCGTTTCGATTGCAGGATCTCCAGCCCCTTGGGCCCGTCGTCCGCCTCGATCGCGCGGTAGCCGAGCTCGCTCAGCACCTCGACGATCAGGCCGCGCACCACCGGCTCGTCCTCGACGACCAGCACCACCTCGCCCGTGTCGGTACCGTGCGCCTTGATCGAGGATTCGACCTCCTCCTGCTCCTCGGCGCCACGGAAGCGGGGCAAATAGAGCTTGATCGTCGTGCCGTTGTCGACCTGCGAATAGATGCGCGTGTAGCCTTCCGACTGGCGGGTGAAGCCATAGACCATCGACAGGCCGAGGCCGGTGCCCTGCCCGATCGGCTTGGTCGTGTAGAAGGGTTCGAACGCGCGCGCGATCGTCTCGCGGTCCATGCCGGTGCCCGTGTCGGTCACGCAGATGCAGATATATTGGCCCGGCTTCACGTCGCGCTCGCTGGCGGCATAGCGCGAATCGAGATGGGCGTTGCAGGTCTCGATGGTGAGCTTGCCGCCGTTCGGCATCGCATCGCGCGCGTTGATCGCGAGATTGAGGATCGCGCTTTCGAGCTGGTTGGGATCGCAGCGCGTCAGCCACAGTCCGCCGGCCAGCACGAGTTCGAGCGCGACGCCTTCGCCCAGCGTGCGGCGGAGCAGATCCTCCATCGATCCGATCAAGGGATTGGCGCGCACCGGCCGCGGATCGAGCGGCTGGCGGCGCGAGAAGGCGAGCAGCCGGTGCGTCAGCGCCGCCGCGCGCCCGGCCGAGCTCTTCGCGCCGGTCAGCCAGCGCGGAAGATCGTCGATCCGCCCCTGCGCCAGGCGGCTGCCCATGATGTCGAGCGATCCGCTGATGCCCTGCAGCAGATTGTTGAAATCGTGCGCGATGCCACCGGTCAGCTGGCCGACCGCTTCCATCTTCTGGCTCTGGCGCAGCGCCTCCTCGACCGAGCGCTGCGCGGTGATGTCCCGGCCGACGGCGTGAATACGGCCGCCGTCCGGCACCGCCGACCAGGCGAGCAGCCGATAATCGCCGTTCCGCGTGCGATAGGGATTCTCGAACGCCAGCGTCGTCGCCCCCATCGCCAGCTTCTCCACCTCCTGCGACGTCGTATCCAGATCGTCGGGATGGAGGAAATCGGACAGCGGCCGGCCGACCATCTCGGCCTCGTCCCAGCCGAGCATGCTTTCGGCCGACGGGTTCACCGCGGTGATGATGCCGTCGAAGTCACAGACCAGCATCAGATCCTGGCTGATCCGCCACAGCCGGTCGCGATCCTGGGCGAAGGCCGCCTCGGCCTGCTTCTGCGCCTCGATGTCGGTGTTGGTGCCGACCCAGGCGGTGATCTCGCCCCGCCCGTCACGCAGCGGGGCGGCACGCGTCAGGTGCCAGCGGTAGGTGCCCTGCGCATCGCGCAGCCGGAATTCGGTCTCGTAGGTGTCGCCCGTGGCGATCGACCGCGCCCAGCGTTCGCTGGCGCCCGGCTGATCCTCGGGATGGACCATGGCCGTCCAGGTCTCGCCATCGAGGGTGCCGCGTGCCGCGCCGCCATAGGCATAGACCTGATCGTTGAACCAATCGATCCGCCCGTCGGCCGTGGCGGTCCACACCTGGTTGGGCATGTTCTGGGCAAGCGCGCTGAACTGCGCCTCGCTCTTTTCCAGCGCGATCTGGATGCGCCGTCGTTCGGTGATGTCCTGCACCACGCCGACCAGCCGGACGAGGCGCCCCTCCTCGTCGGCTTCATAGTCTGCCTTGCGCGCGATGACGCGAAGCTCGCCCGTGTCGGCGCGGCGGATGCGATATTCGACATCGAGCGCGGCCGTGCCCGTGCGGCGGCGATCGTCGTCCGAAATATGCCCGATGTCCTCGGGGATGACGAGGCTCTCCACCACGGAGGTCGCGACTTCACCGCACGGCTCCAACCCGAAAATGCGGCAGAATTCGTCGGTGCCGGTGATCGTGCTCTTGGCGATGTCGATCGCAAACAGGCCAATGCCACCTGCCGCCTGCGCGCGGCGCAGCTGATCCTCGCTAATGCGCAGCGCCTCCTGCGCGCGATGCTCCTCGGTGCGGTCGCGCATCAGTTTGACGAAGCCGATGGCATGGCCCTGCTCGTCGCGCAGCGGGGTCATCTCGCTCAGGCCCCAGAAGCGCTCGCCGGTCTTGCGCAGATGCCAGCGCGCATCGTGGGCGCGGCCGTTGTCGATCGCCTCGCGCCGCTTCGCCTCGGGGCGGCCGAGCGCGCGGTCCTCGGGCGTGAAGAAGGTCGCCATCGGCTGGCCGATCATCTCGGCCTCGCTCCAGCCGAGCATCTCCGCCGCACCCCGGTTCCAGAGCGTGACGCGCCCTTCGCGATCGGTGGCCACGATGCCGTAGTCGACCGCGCCATCGAGGATCTGGCGATGATGCGCCTCGCGCGCCCTCAGCGTCCCCTCGGCCACGACGCGCTGGATGTGCGCCCACGACCGCTCGGTGACCTCACGGATGACGCCCAGCTCATAATCGGACCAGCGATGCGGCACCTTGTCGTTGATCGCCATCAGCGCGGTCAGCCGCCCGTCGATCAGCAGCGGCATGCCGACCGTCGCGGCGATGCCGATGTCCTGGTAGGTTTTCGCTTCCTCGGGCGCGAGCTCAGCGAAGGTGTCGTTGACGATCAGCGGCCGGCCCGCGTGCAGTTCCCGGACGGCCAGCGCACCGAAATCGGCGAGGCGATAGCGGCCGACGATCGAGGGCACGCCCTCCTCATGCCAATCGCCGCGCACGGTGAAGCCATCCCGATCCTCGTCCATATCGGCATAGGAACAGCTCGATACGCCGAGATGCTCGGCGGTCAGGCGCGTGGTGATCGCCAATATCTCGTCCGCATCGCGGCTGGCCGCGATCTCGTGCGCCAGCGCATCGAGGAAGCGCAGGCGGTTCTCGCTCTGCGCGATCGCGGCGCGATTATAGTGCGCTTCGGTGATCTCGTAGACGAAGGCGATCACGCCCGCAGGCCGGCCGTCGTCACCCGGCACCGGCGAATAATCGAGATCGAGCCAGACCTGCTCGGGTTGGCCGTTGCGGTGGAGCGTCAGCGGGAAATCGCGGTAACTCAGCGTATCGCCGGCCAGGCCGACGCGCATGACATTGTCGTTGAAGTCGGCGACCTCATCCCAGCCCTCGCGCACGTTGGAGCCGAGCAGGCGGCTGTCGCGCCCGCCCGCGAACACCGAATAAGCATCGTTGTAGATCATCACGCCCAGCTCGCCCCACAGCAGCACGAGCGGCACGGGGCTGGCGAGCATCAGGCTGACGGTGTGCTTCAGGCTGGCGGGCCAGCCTTCGATCGCACCAATCGGCGTCGAGGCCCAGTTGTAAGCGGCGATCCGATCGGCCAGTTCGCCGCCTTGGGCCAGGAAGGGATAGCGGCGATCGTGGTCGGTCGTTCCCGGACCCATCATTCTTCCCCGACCTCGCCTGCCGATACCCTATGGTTGTGCGGAGCGGCCGGAGTCTTGCCCGATCCGCATCCGATTGACCACAGACAACAACCGCCGATGACCGGACTAGGTCCACGCCGCGCGGGGACGGCCAAAAAGAAGCGGCCCGGCGGGGGGCGCCGAGCCGCAGGTGCGCCTAGGGAGTCACTACCAGGCGGAGAGAGAAGGGAATTACAGCGAGGCGTTGGACGCGTTGCCGGCCTCCGCCGCATTGTCGGACAGTGTCGCGTTGTCGGACAGGTTGCCGTCGGTGACGGTGAGCGAATCGTTGGCGGTGCCGTTCTCGACCGCCGCCGGCTTCGAGCAGGCGGCGAGCGCCAGCCCCAGCGTCACCAGTCCGAGTGTTGCAAGCTTCATTCATGGCCTCCCTGAGATGAGAAACGAACTCCTATCGTTTCTATAGGATTTATCCGCAAAGCTTTGCTTGTGGTCAAGATAGCCCGTCATCGCGCCCTCGCCAGAAACTGCTCCGCCAGCCGCTGGCCCTCGCTCCACGCGCCGATCCCCGATGCGGCGTTGATGTGGCCGAGGTCGCCGACGTCGATCAGCCGCGCCGCCCAGTGATCGGCCATCGCGCGCAACTTCGCGAAGGGGGCGTAGGGATCGTTGTGGCTGGCGACGAGCAGCGCGGGAAAGGGCAGTGCCGCTTTTGGCGCCGGCGCGAAGCGGATGATGCGGGGATCGGTCTCCGCCGCCTCGACATCGGGCGGCGCGACCAGCAGGGCCCCCGCCACCCGCCGCGCCGCGACCGCTGCGTGGGACAGCGCCCACCGCACCACGGCGTGGCACCCCAGGCTGTGCGCGGCGAGCACGACCGGCCCGTCCGCCTCGCTGACCGAGCGATCGACCGCCTCGATCCACGCGCCGGGCTCGGGATCGTCCCAGTCGGGAAGCTCGATGCGCGCGCAATCGCCGCGCGTCTCCTCCCACAGCGTCTGCCAATGGTCCGGCCCCGAGCAGCACAGGCCCGGCACCGTCAAAAGCGTGAGCGATCCGCCATTCGCAGGAGCATCCACCGGGCGCACGTCATCCTCAGAATCGAAGTCCGATTGCCAAGGTTGCACATCGGGGCCGGCCCGGCCGCATCATAATTCCCATAAGACTGATAGGATTTCTTTCTTCGATGTGCCGCCCGCCGCGATACAGAGGCTGGCATGGCAGACCCCACTTCCCTCCTCGCCCCCCGGCCCGATCTGGAGCCTGATCCTTCCGCCGGCGCTTACGGCGACATCGACGACGTGCTCGACGGCCTCAAGGCCGCCCGCACCCGCTGGCGCGAGGCGAACTGGCGCAATGCCGAACATGGCGCGGCGGGCTTTCCCTCCCGCCACGATCTGGCGAAGACCGCCGAACAGCTGATCGGCACGCTCTTCCCGCTGCGGCTGGGCCCCAGCTTCGTGCGCCGCCACAATGAGGATGCCTTCGTCGAGCAGGCGCTCAGGACCGCGCTCAGCCGCATCTACGGCCAGATAAGGCTCGAGCTCGCCTACACACGCTCGGCCGACGAAGGCTGGGTCGCCGACGACGCGCACCGTATCGAGATCGATCGCGAGGCGGCACGGATCATCGATGCCTTCGCCCGCGCGCTGCCCGACATCCGCCGCCAGCTCGACCTCGATGTCGAGGCCGCCTTCGCCGCCGATCGCGCAGCGCGCAGCGTGGACGAGGTGCTGATCTGCTACCCCGGCATCGTCGCGATCATCCATTATCGCCTCGCGCACAGCCTCCACCGCCTCGGCGCGCCGCTGGTCGCGCGGATCATCACCGAGGCCGCGCATTCCAAGACCGGCATCGACATCCACCCCGGCGCCGCGATCGGGAAGGGCCTGTTCATCGATCATGGCACCGGCGTCGTGATCGGCGAGACCGCGATCGTCGGCGATCGGGTGCGCCTGCACCAGTCGGTGACGCTGGGCGCGGCCGGCCGCCCCTCCGCCGAGGACGATGCGCTCTGGCGCGGCACGCCCCGCCACCCGATCGTCGAGGATGACGTGATCCTCTATCCCGGCGCGACCTTGCTCGGGCGGATCCGGATCGGCCGGGGATCGGTGATCGGCGGCAACGTCTGGCTGACCGAGAGCGTGCCGGCGGGCAGCCATGTCGAGCAGGGCGCGGTCCGCCATCGGCGGGTCGCGGCGGACGACAACCCGCCCGACGACGTGCTGCTAACCGGTTGATCGCGCGCGCGACGCGGACCATCATCCGCTCCATGAACCCGCTCTACGCCGCGCTCGGCACCACCATCTTCGAGGAAATGTCCGGCCTCGCGCGCGATCATGGCGCGATCAACCTGGGCCAGGGCTTCCCCGAGGAGGACGGCCCCGAGGATGTCCGCCGCGCCGCTGCCGAGGCGCTGATCGCGGGACCGAACCAATATCCGCCGATGATGGGCCTGCCCGTGCTGCGCGAGGCGGTCGCCGATCATTACGGCCGCTTCCAGGGGCTCGGCCTCACCGCGGGCAACGTCCTCGTCACCTCGGGCGCGACCGAGGCGCTGGCCGCCTCCATCCTCGCGCTCGTCAGTCCGGGCGACGAGGTGCTGCTGATCCAGCCGATGTACGATGCCTATCTGCCGCTGGTCCGGCAGGCGGGCGGCGTGCCGCGCTTCCTGACCTTGCGCCCACCCGAATGGCGACTGGAGCCCGAAGCGGTCGAGCGCGCCTTCGCCTCCTCGCCGAAGCTGGTGATCGTCAACGATCCGCTGAACCCCGCCGCCCGCGCATTCGACGCGCAGGAGATCGCGCTCCTCGCCGCCGCCTGCCGCAAACACGGCACGATCGCGATCTGCGACGAGGTGTGGGAGCATGTGCTGTTCGACGGCCGCGCCCACCACCCGCTGATCGCCGAGCCGGGCATGGAGGGCCTCGCCGTCAAGATCGGATCGGCGGGCAAGATCTTCTCGATGACCGGCTGGAAGGTCGGCTTCGTGATCGCGCACGACACGCTGCTCGAGCCGATCAGCCGCGCCCACCAGTTCCTCACCTTCACCACCCCGCCCGCGCTGCAGATCGCGGTGGCCTATGGGCTGAACAAGGACGCGGCGTATTTCGCGGAGATGCGCGGTGCCTATCAGGCGTCGCGCGATCATCTCGCGGGGCTGCTGGAGGGCGTCGGCTTCCGGACGCTAGGCAGCGAAGGGACCTATTTCCTCTGCGCCGATCTCGCCGCTTCGGGCATCGCCGAGGGCGACCGCGACTTCTGCCTGCGCGCCGTCAGACAGGCCGGCGTCGCCGCCATCCCGGTCTCGGCCTTCTACACCGTCGACGCGCCGACCAGCATCGTCCGCTTCTGCTTCGCCAAGCGGCCGGACAGCCTGGAGGAAGCGGCAAAGCGGCTGGGGACGCTCTTGCGGTAGGCCTATAGATACTTATCTTGTTCTCCTTATTTCGATAGGTGCCGCGATGGCCGCAACTCCCTTTCCCGTCATCCCGACGAACGTCGGGATCCATTGTGCCGAGCTGTCCCGCATCTCGCGCCCCACAGTCGCGTTCGTGGATCCCGACGTCCGTCGGGATGACCCCGGAAGCGACCAAAAATGGAAACCGCTCACAACCCTCAACTTACTCAATTTAATTCGCACAAGATCTTAAGATCGCGTCATAATTTTCGCTCAAAGTGAAACCCCTGGCATCGCCCGCCGCGAACGCTAAACCAAGCCCTCACGCCCTCACCGGAGACCGCCGATGATCGCCCGCTTCCTCCCCGTCATCGCGCTCGCCACGGCCGCCGTCCCGGCCACCGCCGCAATCCCCTCGGACGCCGCGATCCTCGCCGCCGCCAAGGCCGCCCGCGCCGGCCAGCTCGATCTGCTCGCGAAGGTCGTGAACATCGATTCCGGCACCGGCGATGCCGCGGGTGCCGCCAAGGTGCAGGCGATCCTCGCCGACGAATTGCGCGGGCTGGGCGCCACGGTGGCGCTGCATCCCGCCGAAGCCGCCGGGCTGGGCGACAATCTCCTCGCGCGGCTCGAAGGCACCGGCAAGGGCCGCATCCTGATCATCTCCCATATCGACACGGTCTTCCCGGCAGGCACCGTCGCCACCCGCCCCTTCCGCATCGAGGGCGACCATGCGACCGGCCCCGGCGTGTCCGACGAGAAGGGCGGCGTGGTCGAGGCGGTCACGGCGCTCAAGCTGCTCAAGTCCTTCGGCTTCCGCGACTACAAGAGCATCACGCTGCTGGTGGAGACCAGTGAGGAGACCGGCTCCCCCGGCACCCGCGCGCTGATCGGCGAACTGCTGAAGGATGCCGACGTCGAGCTCAACATGGAACCCGGCGACGCCCCCGATGCGGTCACCGTCTGGCGCAAAGGGTCGCTCGGCGTGAAGATCACGGTCCACGGCCGCGCGGCGCACGCCGGCGTCTCGCCGCAGGATGGGCGCAATGCCGCGATCGAGCTGATCCACCAGCTGCAGACCGTCGACCGATTCCCGCATTCGGGCGACGGCGTCACCGTCAACCTCACCACGCTGAAGGCCGGCGATCGCAACAACGTCATCCCCGATCTCGCCGTGGCCGAGATCAACGTCCGCGTCCGCACGTCCGATCAGATCGACGGCATCCTCGCGGCGTTCAACCAGGCGGCGAAGACGACGATCGTCCCCGACACGCGCGTCGAGGTGACCACGGCGCCCGCCTTCCCGCCGCTGGCCGACAATCCCGCGACCATGGCGCTCGCCGAGCGGGCCCGCGCCATCTACAAGGCGACCGGCGGCACACTGACCTTCGCGGGCAATGGCGGGGCCTCCGAATCCGCGATGGCCTCGGCAGCGGGCGTCCCCGCGCTCGACGGGCTCGGCCCGGTCGGCGGCGGCTTCCACAGCACGCGCGAGTTCCTCGACCTGACGACGCTGACGCCGCGGCTCTACCTGGCCACCAAGCTGCTCCTCCAACTCGGCCCCAATCCGCCTGCGCGGACCGCGGCCAAGTGATCATTCCTCTTTGTTCACCTCCCGTTGCATTTCCGGATTTGCATTCCCATATGACTTCCGTCGGCCATTTCGGGGGATGGATCATGCGTGAAGCGATGACGATGAGGGGGGAACGGCCTTGCCGGGGCAGGCCCGAAACTGCGCCTGATCGGAGGCAGCGGCGGCGCACCAGCTTATGGTATCGGGATACCAGAGGGGTCCCGACAGGGCGTCAACACTGTCAACTTCCGCGCATTTCCGCATCGCTCGGGCACCCCTGATCGATGGCCGATCTCACCATCCTCTACGAACACAATGCGTGGTTCCTGCCGCTGTTCGCGGCACTCGACCGGCGCGGCATCGATTATGCGGCGATCAAGCCCGTGGGCGCCTACGATCCGACCGATCCGGCGCCGCCCTCGCCTTTGATCTTCAACCGGATCGCGATGTCGGCCTTCCTGCGCGATAGCGAGCATCCGATCTTCTGGGCGCAGTCGCTGCTGGCGCAGTGGGAGCGGCGCGGCGCGCGCGTGCTCAACGGCACGGCGGCGCTGGCGGTCGATACCTCGAAGGCACGGCAACTCGCGCTGATCGCCACGCTCGGCCTTGCGACGCCGGCCACGCGTGTCGTCCATCGCATCGCCGACATTCCGGCAGCGGCCGAGACGATCGGTTTTCCTCTCGTGGTGAAGGCCAATATCGGCGGCGCGGGCGCGGGCATCACCCGTTTCGACAGCCGGGACGAGCTTCTCTCCGCCATCGACGAAGGCACGCTGCCGACGAGCATCGACGGCGTGCTGCTGGTGCAGGATTACGTCCCGGCGCGCGACGGCAAGATCACTCGGATCGAGACGCTCGACCGCACATATCTCTATGCGATCGACGTCGCCGGCGCGGGCCAGTTCGATCTCTGCCCGGCCGATGCCTGCCAGGTGCCCGGCACGATCATCGCGATGAGCAAGGCCGATCCCTCGCCCGAGCTGCGCGACGCCGCCGAACGCATCGCCACCGCCGCCAGCCTCGATGTCGGCGGGGTCGAGGTGATGATCGACGACCGCGACGGCACGCCCCGCTTCTACGACATCAACGCGCTGTCCAACTTCGTCGCGAAGCCGCTCGACGTGCTCGGCTGGGACCCGCACGAGATGCTGGTCGACCGGCTCGAAGCCTGGCTCGCGGAGGCCCGCTGATGCGCTACGGTTACTGGACCCCGGTCTTCGGCGGCTGGCTGCGCAACGTGCCCGACGAGGGCATGGAGACGAGCTGGGACTATACCAGGCGGCTGACCCAGGCGTCCGAGCGCTGGGGCTATGACCTGACGCTGATCGCCGAACTCAACCTCAACGACATCAAGGGGATCGAGCAGCCCGCACTCGATGCCTGGTCGACCGCCGCCGCGCTCGCCGCCGTCACCGAGAGCGTCGAGCTGATGGTCGCGGTGCGGCCCAACTTCCACCACCCTGCGCTGTTCGCCAAGGCCGCCGCCAACATCGACCGGATCGCGAACGGCCGCCTCGCGCTCAACGTCGTCTCCAGCTGGTGGGCCGACGAGGCGCGGCAATATGGCCTGCAGTTCGACGAGCACGACGATCGCTATGCGCGGACCAGCGAATGGCTGCGCGTCGTCGATGGCCTGTGGACCGAAGAGACGTTCAGCTTCTCCGGCCAGTTCTACCGCACCGACGCGGCGATCTGCGCGCCCAAGCCCGCCAGGCGCCCGACCGTCTATGCGGGTGGCGAAAGCGACGCCGCCAAGACGATGATCGCGACGCAATGCGATGCCTATGTCATGCACGGCGATCCGGTCGAGGTCATCGCCCCGAAGGTCGCCGACATGCAGGCACGGCGCGAGGCGGTGGGCGGCACGCCGATGCAGTTCGGCATGGCCGCCTACGCCATCGTCCGCGACAGCGAAGCCGAAGCGCAGCGCGAACTCGAGCGGATCACCAACGTCACCGAACTCCCAGCCGGCTACGCCAATTTCGATCAATGGCTGTCGGGCACCCAGCTGGAGCGCAGCTTCAAGCTCCAGGAATATTCGGTCTCGAACCGCGGCCTGCGCCCCAACCTCGTCGGAACGCCCGAGCAATTGAAGCAGCGCATCGCGGATTATGAGGGCGCCGGCCTCGATCTCCTGCTCCTCCAGATGAGCCCGCAGATGGAGGAGATGGAACGCTTCGCCGCACAGGTGATAGGGACGGCCTAGGGTTTCTTATTGTGGAAACGCTTCCGACGCTTTCTGCTTCAGCACCTTCATCATCGTCACCAAAGCCCGCGAGTGAGACGCAAGCTCCGGCTGAATGGGATCGAGCGTCACGCCGACGGTGCGCGTTTGGGAAAAGCCGGCGAGGGGGACGAGCGCGATGTCGTCCGTGGCGAAGCAGCGCGGCATCACCGTGATGCCGAGGCCGGCGCGGACATAGGCGAGTGCGCGATCCTCGCTGGTCGTGCGGGTCGACATGAAGGGGCGGACGCCGCGCCCGGTGAAATAGCGGCTGACCTCGGCGAGCGCCTCGCAATCGCGGCGGACGAACATCGTCTCGCCCGCGAGTTGGTCGGCGCTGAGTGCGCTGAAGCCGGCGAAGGGGTGATCGGCGCGCATCGCCACCGCATAGCCTTCGGACCATAGGTCCAGACCGTCGGCCCTGTCCGCGAGCAGGCCGACGCCGGCATCGATGCGGCCACGATCGAGCAAGGCCGAGAGTTCGCGCGGGCGGCTCTCGATGACCTCGACCTGCTCCCCCGCCCCGGCGCCGGTCGCCGCCGCCACGGCCGCTTCGATCCACGCGGTCGGCAAGGTCGAGATGATGCCGATGCGGACGGTCGAAACTGCAAGATCCTCGCGCACCGCATGTTCGGCGGCGGCGAAGTCCGCCTCGATCCGGCGCGCGTAGGTGACGAGGCGGGCACCGGCCGCGGTCAGTTCGACGCGGCGGTTGGTGCGCTTGAACAGGGGGCGGCCGAGCAGCCCTTCGAGCTTGGCGATGCCGATCGACAGCGTCGGCTGGGACACGCGGCAGTGGCGGGCGGCCGCGGAGAAGTTGCCTCGGTCGACAACTGCCAAGACATACCGCAGCAGATAGCGATCGATCATAGACACCATCTATCATCATTATTGTCTCTGCCCAAGTTTCGGGACTCCTCCATCGGGTGTATCTATGCTCCAAACATTGCTCACGGAGAGACGCATGGCTGCTGACCTGGATTTCGCGCTCGGCGAGACCGCAGATATGATCCGCGAGACGACGCAGCGCTTCGCCGCCGACCGGATCGCGCCGCTCGCCGCCCGCATCGACGCCGAGGACAGCTTCCCCATCGAGCTGTGGCCCGAGATGGGCGCGATTGGCCTGCACGGCATCACCGTAGAGGAGGAATTCGGCGGCCTCGGCCTCGGCTATCTCGATCATCTCGTCGCGCAGGAAGAGGTGGCGCGTGCA
>Ga0164294_10000974_pt1 | contig 27108 bp, 26 predicted proteins | sample GEODES005metaG_FD_111479 | JGI IMG/M metagenome (GOLD analysis project Ga0164294, IMG submission 111479) | Oligotrophic lake water microbial communities from Sparkling Lake, Wisconsin, USA - GEODES005 metaG | ecosystem: Environmental > Aquatic > Freshwater > Lake | place: USA: Sparkling Lake...
CGGCGGAGGTCGCGGGTTCAAGTCCCGTCCGGGTCGCAAAGGTTTTGGTGTTGTATGCAAATTTATTTGTGTGCCATGCGTACTAGCGGGCAACTGCTAGCGAAATCTTTGTTGGCTTGGTAGCTCAGTTGGTACGAGCGAACGACTGAAAATCGTTAGGTCGCCGGTTCGATCCCGGCCCAAGCCACAGGTTATTTAGATTCGAATTCTCTGATGTTCTTCAGAGTTTCTTCCAGCGGGTCACTTCCGGCACTTACATTCTTGTACCAATTAATAGTCCACTTAACGCTTTCTTCAAAGCTCAGTTTATCCGACCACCCTAAATCAGCTCTAGCTTTATTGGAATTAAGCATCAACATTGTGGCTTCATGTGGGTGATTTCCTAAGTCTTTGTCCCAACTTTTTTCTACGCCCCAGATGGCCCCTGCAATATTGGCGACATCAGCCACGGTCTTTGATTGCTTCTCATCCGGTCCAAAATTCCATGCACCATCAGCGTTTTTCTGAATTAATGCGTCTACCAGCATTAGATACCCATTCAAACAATCAAGCACATGTTGCCAGGGGCGAACAGAGTTTGGTGCTCTTAATTTTGGAACTAATCCAGAAGAGTAAGAACTAATCAAATCTGGTATCAACCGATCAGCGCACACATCTCCACCACCGATCACGTTCCCCGCTCGAGCAATAGCGGTTGTGGGATTTTCAAAACTAGAGAGCCACGATTGAGTAGCAATATCGGCCATTGCCTTCGATGCGCTATATGGGTCTTGCCCGCCCAGGGCATCTGTTTCAAGATATCCTTTTGTCTTGCTCATATTCTTGTAAACTTTATCGGTCGTAACAATCAACTGTGCTTTTAAGTCTCTGATCTCCTGTGATGCATTAAGGACATTTAGTGTCCCAAATACATTGGTTTCAAAAGTATCTTTTGGTTGTTCATATGACACCCTAACCAACGCTTGAGCGGCCAAATGAATTACCACATCGGGATTAATCTCTTTAAAGTGCGATAGAAGTTTTGCAGATTCGCGAATGTCACATCGCACATCATTCTCCAAAAATTCTCCGATATTCGCACGACTAAACAGAGCATCAATTTCCGGCTCAAGTGATACTCCGCTTACCTCGTGCCCACGCTCGTGCAGCAACATGGAAAGCCATGCGCCTTTAAACCCCGTGTGGCCTGTTATTAGAAAATGCATAGTACCCTTCACTGCAGTTCATGCAATTGTACTTACTTAGATGCCTTTGGAGGGTATTTCGATGCAAGTAGTTATTCTTGCTGGAGGTTTTGGAACTCGCCTTTCTGAAGAAACTGATGTCATTCCGAAACCGATGGTCCGAATCGGCAATGTTCCAATTTTACGGCACATTATGAATTTTTATGCGGAGTTTGGCCACACTGATTTCATTGTTGCATTAGGTTATAAGGCCAACATAATAATCGAGTATTTTGATCAAGTCGCTTTGGACGAACCAGCTCTTTCTTGGAAAATTCAGTTGATAGATACTGGGTTAGAAACTGCAACCGGTGGAAGAATAAAACGACTTCAAAACTTGCTTGAAGAAGAGTTTCTTATGACATACGGTGACGGTCTTTCCAATGTTGATCTACGTGAACTCCTAAAGTTTCATAAGAAAAGTGGGCGTTTGGCAACCTTGACTGCAGTTAAGCCTCCGCCTCGATTTGGAACAATTGAAATTTCAAATGGAGCTGTAGTTAACTTTGCAGAAAAGGACCCAAAATATTCTGGCTGGATAAACGGGGGGTTTTTTTGCCTCAACAAGCAAATCTGCACCCTGATCGAGGGGGACCAAACAATTTTTGAAAATGATCCCCTCAATAATTTAGTAGCTCAAGGTCAGTTGGGGGCTTTCGAGCACAAAGGTTGGTGGCAACCAATGGACACGCTCCGCGACAAGCGAACTCTTGAAACTATTTGGGAGAATAGCTCTGCCCCTTGGTTAATGAAGTAATAACCTTGAAATCTCATTCGCTGATGGAACTAGATGTGCCATTTCTTCATTTAGTCATACCCACTTAGAAGCGAACAGCGCCCCTGCTATTGAATCCGTTATCACTTTAACCTTTTCCACCAACCCACATTAGCCAAATACCAATCGATTGATTTGGCTAATCCTTGACTAAATGGGATTGAATTTCTAAAGCTCAGTTCATTCTCAATCTTGGAAGAATCCACCGAATATCGAAAGTCATGACCTGCTCGGTCTTTTACATACTCGATTGCCGATAGATCTGCATTCATTAACTTGACGATCTCCTTTGCAATTGACAAATTCGTTACCTCGTTGTTTCCTCCTATGTTGTAGATCTCTCCTGCTACTCCAGACATCAAGACTGAATGAATAGCCAAACAATTATCATCAACATGAATCCAGTCACGAACATTTTTACCATCACCATAAATTGGCAACTTTTTTCCTTCAATCAAGTTTGAAATTAGCAGAGGAATCAACTTCTCGGGATACTGATTGGGACCATAATTGTTACTTGAACGGGTAACCAAAACATTCATTCCATAAGTTTTGAAATAAGACCTGACAATCAAATCTGCTGCTGCTTTTGAGGCAGCATAAGGTGAGTTTGGGAGCAGCGAATAATTCTCATCCGCGGAACCAGTAGCAATAGACCCGTAAACTTCATCAGTTGATATCTGTAAAAATCTACACCCATCAGAACTCTTCACAGCATCAAGTAAGTTTTGAACACCTTGGATATTGGTTGTAAAAAAACTTTTTGGATCCTGAATTGAACGATCGACATGAGATTCTGCAGCAAAATTAACAACTAAATCATGTTTCTTGACAAGTGAACTGACTAAATTCTCGTCACGGATATCGCCGAGGACAAACTCATAACCATCTTTTGGTAGATTGTCCACGTTACCGGCATATGTAAGTTTATCTAGTACAGATACTGATGAATAACCTGCTAATGATCCGTCCACGATGCGTCTGACAAAATTTGACCCAATAAAGCCAGCACCGCCTGTAATTAATACCCGCATCTTAGGAACCACCAATTGTGTTTGTTGACCTGGTCTGTAATTCAAGTAATATACGCTAAGTGAAGGGTATCGTGTTGGCAGGTGGCACTGGTTCTCGTCTCTACCCATTAACAAAATCTTTTAGCAAACAACTTTTACCAGTTTTTGACAAACCCCTCATCCACTACCCAATCGCGACACTAATGGCTGCACAAATCCGTGAGATTCTAATTATTTCCACACCTCTAGACCAACAATTATTTCAACGCTTACTAGGTGATGGATCAGAGATTGGAATAAATCTTCAGTACCAGGTCCAGGAGACACCAAAAGGTATTCCTGATGCTTTCATTGTCGGCGAAGATTTCTTGGCTGGTGATTCTGCAGCGCTAATTTTGGGAGATAACATATTTTTTGGATACGGATTGGGGCGTCAGCTTGGGCGGCATAGAAAAGTGTCGGGGGCTCACATATTTGGTTACGCCGTAGCAGATCCAGAGCGGTATGGTGTTGCGACCTTAGATGAAAACGGGATAGTACTTGGGCTCGAAGAAAAACCAAAAGATCCCAAGTCAAATATTGCAGTCACGGGTCTTTATTTTTACGATAATCAAATAGTTGAGATTTGCAAGTCGCTGAAACCTAGCAATAGAGGCGAAACTGAAATTACCGATGTAAATCGCGCATATCTCGAAATGCAAATGCTCGAAATGACTCTCTTAGCGAGAGGGACAGCATGGCTAGATACTGGAACTTTTGAATCGCTTCATGACGCATCTACCTTCGTGAGAGTGTTGGAAGAACGCCAAAATACGAAGATTGCCTGCCTGGAAGAAATTTCTTGGAGGCAAGGGTGGTTGAGTGATGCTGAACTACATAAAATTTCTGAAGAATGCATAAATCCCAGTCTAGCCACGTACTTGAATTCATTGTTGGATAGATAGAACTTATTCAAAATCTAGCGTCATCCTAAAGTCAACTTCGGTATCTTCTTGAATTGTAAAACCTAATTTTGCATACAAGGACAATGCAGCCAAATTTTTCTTTAGTACTCTTAACTCTAGTGAGGTTGGAGTTGGATTTATTTTTTTTACAATCTCATTTATAAAGGCTGGGTAGGCTTTTGACGCTAACCCTTGTCTTTGAAAGCTAGGATGAATATCAGCGCCTATTTGCCATGAAGAGTCGCTCAATCTCAATAGTCGAAAGTAACCAACGTTCAATGAATTATGAGAAATTATCCAGTATTGAGTTTTGGACTTAGGGAGCCACTCAATCGCCTCAATTAGTGTGAATTCTCTTGAGTCATGCAAATCATCTTTCACGCGATTTCGAATGTCTAAGAAGAAAGGGAGGTCCTGTTCCTTTAGTCTAGAAAAATCCAGCCCCATGACTGGTATTGTAATGTAATGAGTCTTCATGGAGGCTGTAATGTGTAAGCAATTGACGATTTACTCAGTTCCTGGGCCAAGTTCTTCTCCTGGACTTCTTCAAGAGAAAATTGGTGGCGGTTGGGCATATGCTCTTGAGAATTTAGAGTTCTTACTGGCCCTTAATCCGAATTGTCAATTGGAAGTTGTTTTTGGGCATGTTAAAGAGTTTGGGCCAATTCCAGCTATCCCAAGTTATTCAAGAATCAAACTTCATGTTTATGAGACTAGTTTGAAGGAATTGTCAGATTTGGCATTTGTGGAAGCTGCTCAACAACACGGTGCAATTTTGAATTACATTTTAAAGAAACATCATCTGGAAACACCATTCTATGCAATTCTCGATCCAGACTGCTACATAGTGAAGAAAAATGCATTCCATTATTTGATCGATCACATGCTTCAATTTGATCTCGATATGATCGGAGTAAGTTACCCCACAACTTTACCTAAAGTATATTACTGGGATTTTCCAACGGCATACTTCCAACTAATGGATCGAAGGAATTGTGAGCCCGCCTCACTAGATTTTTTACCGGCACATTCGGCTCTTGCCGCTGGCACTGGGGTATCAACTGCAAAAAGTGCGCCATTCGCAAAAACATTTAGGCATACTGCAAAATTGGTCAAGCGTTTTAGAATCCCAGTGAAAAAAATCATTAAAGGAGTAAAAGACAGCAGATTTAGCATTTTTCAGTCTATCTTTTATTTCTATACAAATTATATTTACAGAAATACACCTCTATTTCGTGATACAGGCTGGAAAAATCGAAACGTATACAATCAACTTAATTTAGAAATAATCCCACACAGAGTGAAACCATTGGTCATCAATGCAAGACTAAATGAGGCAGAGTATCTTTTGGAAAATCAAGATATCCGGGAATCAGGAATCAACCCAACATGGCATGCACTCATGCATGGAATCTACGAAAGGAGAAGGTTTGGTCGACAAGGGTGGACCTGGACTTTACTGAACAAGCTACTAGGCAACGGTACGTTATCTTCAAAAAACTTTCCGGCTACAAGCATAATCATGGCTAGTTCTATTTTGAGTTCCATGAATTTTGACAATGGGATCGGTAATTTTCAGCACTCTTATGAATATTTCTGGAATTTTGAACCATTTTGTATACACTTGGGGCACGGAGGTAAAGAAGAATCTCTAACTGACGTATCTCGATTAGCATCATTGAGGGCCCAAATTATCAACAGTCCTGGGAATTGGAGTAGTGATGGAAGCATTAGATATTAAGAAGGAAGAATCGGATGGAAATCCGATCGTCCTGTTCCATCCATTCATACCAAAAGAAACTTCTGAAAAAGTTGCTGAAGTTCTATCCACGAGATGGATCGGTCAAGGACCATTGGTCGATAGGTTCGAGTCGGAATTTGAAGAAATAATTGGTGTGGGAAAATCCCTTGCGGTAGGTTCCGGGACAGATGCGCTGCACTTGGCCTACTTATTGGCTGGGGTTGGGCCGGGCGATGAAGTGATTTGCCCAGTATTTACCTGCACCGCTACCAACCTCCCCTTGTTGTATATAGGTGCTACGCCAGTTTTTGCTGACATTGATCCAAAAACAATGAATATCAGCACTAGTTCAATTCGAAAACTCATTACTGAAAAAACTAAGGCGATCGTCACTGTCGATTATGGCGGTCTACCTTGCGACTATTCCGAGATTAACGAAATTGCGACTGAATTCGGTTTGAAGGTAATCGATGACGCTGCCCATGCCATAGGTGCTAAATATCAAGAGACCTTAATTGGCGCTGTGGCCGATTTTACAACCTACTCATTCCAAGCCATTAAACATATTACGACCGGTGATGGTGGCATGCTTCATGTGAAAGATCCTGAGTTGGCGGAAAAGGGTAAGCGGCTTCGCTGGTTTGGTATCGACAGGAAAGCTAAGTTTGGAGGCATTTGGGCAAACGACATTACTGAAATTGGATACAAGTACCAAATGACTGACATCGGTGCAGCAATGGGGCTTTCAGGATTAGCTCATCTTCCATTAGTGCTTTCACATCGCCGTGAGTTATTGAAGGCGTATGAAGAAGGATTGAAGGATGTGCCAGGTTTGTATAACGTGGGCTCCGAGTCTCAAAACGACAGACTCCATTCGGCGTGGTTACATACTATTTTAATTGAGGATCGCGAAGAGCTTCAGAAGAAATTGGCAGTAAATGGTATTGAATCAGGACAGGTCCATTACCGGAATGATATGTATACCATTTTTGGCAAACGCCGCGATTACTTGGAAAATATGGATGCGATAGAAAGCCGCTATTTAGTACTACCTCTTCACATGAAGGTTGGTATCAAGGAAGTAGAGAAAATCTGTAGAATTATCAAAACTGGTTGGTAGTAACTGACTAGTGACAATTTTTGATATTTCTTATTTAACCACCGATTCAATAGAAGAAGGAGTCGGATCAAGCCAGATTCTGCCTCTTGTAATCAAATTAGCTGAACGTGGACTAAAAGTAAATCTCTTGACATTCGAGAAGGATTCCCCCCGGCTTGAAACTCAAGAGTTACTAGAGAAATTCGGTATATCGTGGAATCCCATAGAATTTGGAAGCCATGGGGCTTTTGCCGGAATCGATCGAATGCTCAAAATTTACAAACAATTGCCAGATGCAAGAATCTTTCATGCAAGGAGTGATATCCCGGCTGTTGCTGCATTAATTTCTAAGCGAGCACCAGTTTTGTGGGATGTTAGAGGATTATGGTCGGATCAAAAAGCTTTTACTGAGAACAGTGCATTAAAGAGAAATCTCTTTAAAACTGCGCGGGTTCTAGAGAAATACTCAGCCCATAACGCACAAGCGATATCAACTTTGACAAGAAGCATCGTCCCGGAGCTTATAGTCAGAAATCATTCAATCCCGGACCTAAGAATTGTTGTTCCAACGGCAGTTGATTTAGAAAGGTTTGCGTACTCAGGGGCCATTCCAAATCCATATATTGGCTTGTATTCTGGAACTTATAATCGCTATTACGATTTAGAGTTGTCTCTTTCCTTTACCAACGAATTTCGGAGAATTGCGCGCGCGGACTTTCATTGGGCCCGTCCGAAAGAATCACCGCAGGCAACTCTTTCTGCAGGTGAGTCGATAACTTTCGCCTCGACTCACCGTGAAATGTCAACAATTATTCCGAAATTTTCTTTTGGGCTAGCGATCTGTAATTCGACTGCTGGACCGTCACTAAAGGGAGCAGTTCCAACAAAAGTTGCAGAGTTCCTGGCATGTGGACGACCAGTTATTGTTAATCGTGGGCTTGGTGATTTTGATGAACTCCTATCAAGTTTTAATGCTGGCGTGATTATTTCAAATGAAAAAGGAGGGGCAATAACTGCAGCCGAAGAAATGCTGGAGCTCTTGCAAGATCCTGAAACACCCCTCCGATGTCGGCAACTAGCCGAAACATGTTTCAGTCTTGAAAAAGGGGTGGATGACTACATCAGCATTTACCAGAAGCTCTAGTTTTGCTTCGATATCCCTAGGAAACTCGATTTAATAAATGATTTAAAATTGATGTGTACAAAAATGCTTTTACTAAGTGACAGATAGCTTTTTGTTTAGCATAATGTCCCTATGAACAGCCAGTCAAGAAACTTTCGGTGAGCTAAATGAATGAGTTGAATGATGGGCTTAAAATCAACCCAGGGTCAATCGAAGGCGCGTTCACTTGGAATATGCCGAGTTTTTTTGACGTTCGGGGTAAATTATCGAAAGCTTACACCACTGGTGACACTGGCTCATTTCCCATTGCCTTCAATCTGTTTGAACACTTCTTTACGTACTCCGATAAGAATGTATTCCGAGGTTTACATTTTCAAGGAGCTCCACACGAGGTTTCAAAGATCGTCTCAATTGTTCAAGGCAAAGCTACGGATTTTCTCTTGGATATGAGGAGGGACTCTCCGACTTTCGGCAACTTGCAGATTCGAGATTTTGATTCGGATAACCCGATGTCCATTTACATTCCTATTGGTGTGGCGCATGGATATATTGCTTTGGAAGATAAAACAATTATTTCTTATAAAATGGATGGTTTTTTCTGCGCTAATTGCGATGGAGGAATTAGTGGAGAGATTATCAACGAATATTTACCCATAGATTTTGCAGACACTATTCGCTCGGAAAAAGATCTGAATCTGCAAAGTTTTGAGAATTTTCATTATGAATCGAGTTGCGCAGGTTGAGAATTGCAATTCTGGGAGCGCTCGGGTTTTTAGGTAGAGAACTTTCAGAGAATTTGGCTGGGCTAGGCCACGAAGTTACAGGCTTCACTCTTCACGAACCATCGGTTCAACCAGAAAACTTTTTTTGCCGACCGGTTTCCTCTTTAAGGGGACGAGAGGTTTTCTCTGAGGATCATTTTGATATTGTAATTAATGTAGCCGCTCGGCGTTCAACAAAAAGTAATCCACTTTCAGATGCCATGGTGCGCCAGTTCAACTTTGAAATTCCGAGAGAATTTATACTCCGCGCAAGTGGACCGGGAACTTTGATTGTGAATGCCTCTACATATATCCAGAATTTCGAAGGGATAGATGGAAACACGGTTGACGCTTATGGCGCAGGAAAACAGGAGCTCACACGATTCTTAATGGAGGAGTCGGAAGTGCGGGGGTTTAGAACCTTAGATTTATATCTATTTACAATCTATGGAATTGGAGACCGGCCAAACCATTTAGTTCCATCATTAATCTCGGCGGCAAAGAAGGGGGAAGGTATTCCTCTCTCGCTAGGGCATCAATTATTGAATTTAATTCATGTGAGCGACGTCGCACGTAACTTCACAAACGCTTTGTCTACGAAGGATGAATTCTCCTATAGACGGCATTTCGTGTGGAGAGATGACTACTTCACCGTACGATCCTTAGTAAGTTCAATCGAATCTATTGCTCAAGTTAGCATTGACTGCCTGTGGGGAGAGAGACCTTATGCCGGCCATGAAATGTTCGAACCTTGGACAATCCCGATGTCGCAAATTCCATTTTTTGAAGCACAAGTACCTTTGGATGAGGGGCTCAGAGAACTTTGGTCTGAAAAGTAACTACGAAAGTTTAATAGTTTCTTAAGAAGAATGCTTTGATGAAAGTTCCTAATGCAATTTTATAACTTCGTTTCTTGAAATATGTTTTAGTGAAACTATATTCCAATGAAATTATTGTTCGTCGGATTTTTCTAGATGACAGATTCCAATAATCATCCGCAAATAGTTTCTTGTAAGCCCGGCGAATGTCCACAATCGTATTTTGGGATGAATTACTCATGTTAGAGGAGTGCAAACGATAGTTAACAAGCGGTTCTGGTACGAAATCAAAATCGGTGAATTTAGAACACCTACGAAAGAAATCCCATCCGGCGGCGCTATTCAATTCTGGATCAAAACCCCCAACCTTCTCCAGAAGTGAACGAGTAAAAATGCTTGTGCTTTCTCCACTCAATACAATGCTAACACCGGGAAAATCAATAAATGTGTCACGACAAGATCCTCTAAAAGTAGGGATCTCCGTTGCAATAATCTTTTGCGCATTTTCACTAAATAAGTTTATTCCACAATAGACCAACTCCACTTTGGGGGTAAAGAGCAACATTTGTTTTTCAATTTTCTGTGGATCCCATTTATCATCGGCATCCAAAAAAGCAATGTAATCTCCAGTTGCCGCTTCTAATCCAGTTTTACGTGATCCCGATTGCCCTAAATTTTCTTGATTGATCAGACGAATTTTTTTGGCATATTTCTGTAAAACTTCCATAGAATCGTCTGTAGATCCATTGTTTACAACAACTATTTCAATATCCTTGTAGGACTGACTCATGACACTTTCTATTGCTTCAGCCACATACTTGGCATAATTGTAGTTAGGAATGATTACAGAAACTTTTCCATTAGATTTCAATCTAGTCTTCTCCTGTAGCTTGCGATTCGTAATCTTTGGCAATTGTATACACGGCCTAACGATAGCAATCATGTTTTCGTTTTATTGACTTCAAGATACTCAATATTGAGTCATGCTAGACTCTGTCTCGAGTTACTTACTTGCACTACTGGTTTTCAAGATGATAGGTGAAACTTTCGTGGACGCAGAAGTTGTTAATTGTTTTCTTTGTGGTTCTTCCAGAGTCAAACGAACACGCGAGAGACGACCTGTGGACTTCCATATAAATAGGTATTTCTACAAATGCACAGAATGTAAGGGATACTCTCTCTGGCCCAAGCTTGAAGATTGGGAAATCCAAAAACTCTATTCAGTAAATTACATTGGGGATGTAGGTCCAGCATCTTCTGTTGATTATGAATCTGATAAAGCGCGCTTCGCGAAATTGGAACGCTATTTAAGGGGCATTTCTAAACCTGGTGAGAAGCAATTTTTGGACTTCGGGTGTGGCGCATCAGCAGATACGGTAATTCTGGCAAAGGCACTTGGATTTCAAGCATTTGGAGCAGAAGTTGCCGAAGACACTCGTGAACAGGCAAACCTAATTAGTGGCTGCGAAATTTTTTCTCCCGATGAGGTTAATTCTGGCCTACATCAATTTGATATTGTATTCATGGGGGATGTGTTGGAACATGTCATGGACCCAATTCTGTTGCTTGAATCGGCACAAAAAAGTTTGCGGCCGGGAGGAGTTCTGGTTATTCAGGGACCACTGGAGGGAGCGCTTACTCTCTCCAATTTCTTTGTATTGTTGAAAGCACGAATATTATTCAAGCACCCGAGCACTTTTCCTCCCTACCATGTGTCTTTAGCAAGAAAGAGGTCGATTACAAACATGCTGGGAGTTCGAGGTTTAACGATCGTTGATTTGCAGATCACTGAGCCATATTGGCCAGCACCTCGATTAGGAAGCAGAGGTTCCCTCGTCTCCCTTTCAAAATTCCTATTGAGTTTGACTAAACTCATCGATATCGGAATCCATAAGATAAACAAGTCTTACGGAACGCGATTCTTTCTCATTGCTAAGAGCCAATAACTTTTATAACAATTTACCAAAATCACTTTTTATTGATTAACCGCAATATGACCTTCACTCTTTTGATAATTTATTAGTACATCTTTCCTCATCAGAACTAGATTCCATTGCTGATCAAACGCAAGAGCCTGGCTAAGAGAAACCGCATTGAGGGAGGGGCTTCTCTTAAGATTCCCTTGTTCGCTGAGAGCATACCAACCGTATTTTTCGTCAAGCAATTGACTCAAATAATTAAGATAGTCCACAGAGCCGAAATTAGGGCTGACTTCCATAACAATAATCTCAATTTTTCCCGTTGATAGTGAATTTGCTGCGCCATTTACAACTTCAGCTTCATAACCTTCCGTATCAACCTTGAGAAGTGAAACTGAATTATCTCCAATAGATTCTTGGAGTACTGAGTCAAGTTTACGAACCTGGACTTCTCCCTTTTCACCTCGAACACCGGAATGGGAAATCAACGATGCGGCTCCGGAGTGCAGTTGATTTCCAAGTCCATATATAGCTCTGGATTCATCAGTAGAGCCAATTGCAAAATGATAAATTTGCCCCAAATTACTTAAGTCAGCACAAGTGCCACTCAACGCTTCAAAGCATTGCGCCGAAGGTTCGAATGCCATAAACGTGGCGGATTTGTCGCTATTTTTTAAACTATGCCAAAGGGTTACTCCGATATTTGCGCCGACATCGATGCTGCTATCCCTCAAGACAAGACTGTCGAGAAAATGGAGAAGTGCTCTTTCATAAGTACCCTCGTATATAGTTTTCGAAATCCAATCTTTACTATCAACTCGCAATGGAAAGCCATTTGGGAGCCTGACGATCTCCCCCTCGTGGACTTTCTGCAGACCGGTCGCAATTTTCCAAAGAAACTGTGAACCTCTCCATCCAGATGATGCTATAGCGAAAGCAACTCGATGGGTAAGGGGAAGTTTCACTTAAGCTCACCTTCATCTGAGAATTCGAAAGCCCTTAGAGAGCCAATGGTTAAAGCCTGCTTTGACGATTATAAGGCATGGACGAATGAAAATGTTGATCTAATATTTAGAAGTTTTAATGTAGTTTTACAGTGCCTACAGAATGTCAATTAGCCTGGTTGGAGAGGTTTGAGTACCAACAGGGGTAAGGTATGTTCTCTATAAGTCTTGAATCATCATAGCTTTTCTTTGGGAAACTGCAGAGGTGTGACCTAAGTGCTGAATTTGCGTGAACGATGGCGACTAAGCATTCTGGCGCGCGTGTTACGTGTGTTAACAAAACGCGATCGGAAAAAAATAATTGCGATCGCTATTGTTCAGATTTGCATGAGTTTTTTGGATTTGCTCGGAGTCTTAACGATAGGTCTTCTTGGCGCTCTTGCTGTCAATGGAATTGGGGCCGGAAACCAGAGCGCAACTGTTGCATCGGTTTTGAAGTTTCTGAATATATCGGAGTTGCCGTTCCAAACTCAAACATTAGTGCTAGGTATTTGTGCTGTCGTTCTCTTTGTAGGACGAACCGTCTTATCTATTTTCTTCACTCGAAGAATCTTGTTTTTTTTAAGTAGAAGAGGATCTTCGATTTCAGCAAGTCTAGTTGCACGATTGCTCTCAAAGCCACTCGTACTTGTCCAAGGCAAGACCACCCAAGAAATGCTTTATGCATTAACTCTAGGTGTAGATTTCATAACTTTGAATATTTTAGCGACTGCCATAATTTTAGTTGCAGATATATCCCTTTTAGTTGTCATGGGTATTGGTTTACTTGTTGTGGATGCGAGCACAGCGATTGGTTCGTTAATTCTTTTCTCTCTGATTGGTTATTTCCTCTACCGCCTCATGCACATCAAGATTGGTGATTTGGGAACAAAGTCAGCCGAGCTATCAATCATGAGCAACGATGAGATTGTTGAAGTCCTTGGTTCATATAGAGAAGCAGTTGTGCGAAATAGGCGAGATTATTATTCAAGGGAAATTGGGAGATTACGTCACGAATTAGCAGACACTTCGGCGGAAATAAACTTCATGCCCTACATAAGTAAATATGTAATTGAGTCCGCCATGATTGTGGGCGGACTATTAATTGCTGCATCCCAGTTTTTTATGCATGATTCTATTCGAGCAGTGACTACTTTAAGTGTGTTTCTTGCCGCCGGAACACGTATCACTCCAGCTGTGTTAAGAATTCAACAAGGATCACTGCAGATTCGAGGAAGTGCAGGGAGGGCAGGACCTACCTTGGATCTCATTGATTCATTGGGTTCAGCTCCATTGGTTGAAAATTTTGATGACAGCATTGATGTTGTTCATAAAGGTTTCGAGGCAAATATTGAATTAAGGAATGTCAGCATCACTTATCCTGGAAAGAGTGCCCCAGCTCTCGATAATGTAACTCTCACAATTCCGGCGGGTACATCAGTAGCAATAGTCGGTCCATCTGGCGCAGGGAAAACTACACTCGTCGACATCTTGCTTGGAGTGCTTGAACCCACTCAAGGAGAAGTGTTGATATCGGGAATGCCACCCCTTCAAGCAATAAATAAGTGGCCAGGTGCCATTTCGTATGTGCCTCAAGATGTCGTGATTTCTAAAAGGTCCATCCGAGAAAACGTCGGATTGGGCTATCCAAAAGAGGTGGCAACCGACGAACTTATTCACTCGGCTTTACAGGTCGCGTTCCTTACCAAATTTGTAAATTCATTACCTCAAGGTATTAATACACTTGCTGGTGAACGCGGTGCAAAAATAAGTGGAGGTCAGCGACAACGTTTGGGGATAGCTCGGGCAATGTTCACAAATCCGCAATTGTTGGCACTCGATGAAGCGACCAGTGCACTCGATGGTGAAACAGAAGCAAGCATTACCAAATCGATCCATAATCTAAGAGGTTCAGCCACTGTGGTAATGATTGCCCATCGCCTCTCCACTGTTCGAGATGCAGATATTGTGGTTTATATGGCTGAAGGCAAAATCATCACTACAGGAACATTCGATGAAGTTCGCAACGCAGTTCCTGACTTTGATCGCCAAGCGAAGTTGATGGGACTATAAATTTCATTATTAGCATGACGGACTTATTTTTTAACCTGGCTTCCAAGGTGAAACGTTTTACCAACAAAGTAGATGAAATATCCTCTGCACATGCTTTCTACTTAGTTGTTGGATTATGGTAGCTAAATCAAGTTATGCAAAATGTTGAGGTATGCTAATCACATGACAGTAAGAGGAAAAATATTTCAAATTCTAAGAAACCCCGTTGGGAGTCTTAAAGAAAGAGGTCGTTTAGCGCGTCTTCTTGTAAAAGAATTACCGGTTTTTGTTGTTAACTCTGGTAATTGGGCAAAATATCCAACTCTTACTCTGAAGGCGGCAAATGTTTTCCCGAGGCAATTCCTCTCACTCCTTGAAATGCAAGAAGCAAAATTAATTGACTTTTCCACAGTTTTTCCCGTCACCCAAAAGTCACGTGAAATCGGTTCGCTCTTCGATAAGAATGGTTCAGATAAAACTTCTCATGGATACGAGAGAATTTACTCTAAGTTTTTTGATTCCTATCAGGATGCGAAATTGATACAACTTCTGGAAATAGGTATAGGGACGAATTCGCATGGATTAATTAGTTCAATGGGCAGGAATGGCAAGCCAGGAGCAAGTCTTATTACTTTTGCAGAATTCGATTCGCGAATAAATGTAACTGGTGCAGACATTGATCGCAAAATTCTTCTCGCTGCGAATCGCATAAAATGTTTTTTTATTGATCAAACGGAGCTTGATTCTTATTATGCTCTAGCATCCCAAGTTGGTATCAATCAATTTGATTTCATCATTGACGATGGACTTCATTCAACTGAAGCAAACCTCAATTCTCTTATCTTTGCTCAAAATCATCTAACGCCTGGGGGATACCTAATTATCGAAGATATACCTGATAATTCTCTTCCAGTGTGGAATGTCGTAATCGGCATAATGCGCTCAAAAGGACATGAAATCTATGTAACCCGGGCAACTAGATGTAACGTAATCATCTTTAGAAATTCTCTCTAAAATGCATTGTTTTCTGGCTGACAAAGAGAAGGTAGACACACGTGGAAGTTGATCACTCAAAAAGCCGGAAATTGCAATGGAAAATTGTCTATCTAGTTAAACGAGGTTTTCTCGCATTGCTAGGGCCTTCTCGTACACTAAAGATTTTCTTGCGTGCTCATTGGCTACTACGACGAGTCACATACGAAGTTGCTGGAATCAAATATGGTGATGAATTTCAAAATGCGGCTCTCGGGCTAAGTGATGAAATTCTTGCTTCCTTCATTGCTCCTGGTGACAAGGTGGCTGACCTGGGATGCGGAGCGGGCAGGTGGGCACGAGCCAGTGCAAGAACAGCGAGCCAAGTGTTTGGGATTGATACCAATCCTGCTGCAATAAGTGAGGGTGAGTCTCTAGGTGGCGGTGTTCAATATTTAAATATCGATTTAAGTACCAATCTTCATGAAATGCCTGAAGTTGATTTAGTACTGATGATTCACTTTCTCGAGCACATTGAAAATCCTTCGGAGCTTTTAAATGGATTATGGAAGAAAACTAAACGAATAGTAATTGAAGTGCCAGATTTTGAAGGTGATCCCTTAAACTACCCACGTTTCTGGACTGGGGAACCTTTTTATTACGACACAGACCATGTTCGTGAATTCACGCTCACAGAGTTGGTCAGCCTACTTAAGTCGGCAGGATGGTCGACTGAACATGTCTCGCAAAAGGGTGGAACTCTTTTAGTTGTTGCTAAAAGTGAAATAGCTATTTCCGGGTAATCGATTCGTAATTATGTTCAAACCATTCTATGGTTGTTTTTAATCCATCACTGAGATGAGTAAACTCAAAAGAAGGAATCAATGTTTTCAAAGGAGAATTATCTGATGGCTTTCGCTCTTGCCCATTAGGCTTCGAACTGTCCCAGACGATTTTTCCTTTGAAATTCATTAGTTCAGCAATACTTTCCACCAAATCTCGAATACTTGTCTCTACGACATTACTCAATATCAATGGTTCTTCACCCTCGTAGTTGTCCAAAGCAAACATCGTCAGTCGGGCAATATCATCGGAATAAATAAACTCCCTGAGTGGCGATCCAGTCCCCCAAACATTTAGCGATTCATTGTTGATTTTTGCGTGGTAAATTTTATGAATAAGCGAAGGAACAACATGCCCCGATTGAATATTCCAATTATCGCCGGGGCCGTAAATATTGGCAGGAACCAAAGTAATATAGTTCGTTCCAAATTCCTGCCTAAATGCTCTGGATTGAACATCTAACATTCTCTTAGCGTATGCATAACCCATATTGCTTTGATGCGGGGCACCTTTTTGCAAATCCATACTCGAAAGTGGATAACTTGCCGCATCAGGAAATACGCAAGTTGAAATAAATGAAACTAGTTTTTCTACTTTATAATCCTTAGCAATTCCTAATACATTGAGATTAATCAGCATATTTTCTTGAAAAAATGTTCCTGGAAATTTCTGGTTTGCTTCAACACCACCAACCTTTGCGGCCAGATGTATCACCCTTTTTGGTTCAATTTTCTTAAATAAGGCTAAGGTTTCTTCATGACTAGTAAGATCGGCATCCGTGCGATCTGCAAAGTAATAGTCTCCTACCGACACCTTTTTGAGAGCAGTACCTAAAAGTCCAGTCGAACCAGTAACTAGAGTCGTCACGAATTTTCTCCTTCAAAGAGTTCACTTATTTGCCACTCAATTGTCCTGCTCAAACCCTCTCTAAGTGGAACGAATTTCATTTCTCCAAACTCATTTCTATATTTCGAGATATCTAATTCTACTTGTTTGGGTGCATCAAGATGGTTCTTAGAGACATTTGGATGGCTAAATGGAACCTTCATGATTTTCGAAATCTCTTCTCCCAATTCGCGAATTGTTACCTTTGATATCCCTCCCACATTATAAATCTCACTCTGTCCCCAAAAAGTTACATTCAGCAACATCTCCACGGTATCTCGCACATAACAATAAGTTCTTATAGCTTCTCCAGCATCTGCCAGTTCTATTGTGTGACTGGCATTGCCGCGCTGAATCAGTTGATTCAAAACTCGACTATCAGACAGCTTTGTTCCTGGTCCATAACTTAAGGCAATGCGTGCAATCCGTATTCGATATTTCTCACTCAACTGCAATAGAGCAACTTCCCCAAACATTTTTCCATAGACATATGCGCCTCTCGCGCTTTCAATAGGTACTGCTCCTAAATCACTTTCACTATTCGGGCTTATAGTAGATCCAGAATAGATTTCACTCGTGCTCAAAAATAGAAATGTTCCGTCCTCTTTAAGGAGCTTTGTTAACTCTATTACAACTGGCCCGTTAAGTGCCAAAGTATCGAGCGATTTTGTAACAAATTTCCCTGGTTGGCCGTATGTCGCAGCGTGGATGATGTAATTATATTTTTGCAAACTAAATTTATGAACACCTTTGCTCAAATCTCCTGTTTGAAAATGGATTCTCTTATGGAATTCTGATGTATTTACTCTGGGATGTACAGATAAAGCATCCACATCAAAAGCATGTTTGCCACTTAATAGCAACTGATTCAAGTAATTCAGAATATTCCCGCCAATGAGTCCAGTGCTACCGGTAACAAGTATTCTTGCGTTATCGAGATTGGGTAAGGCAATCCTATTCAATAGATGGTTTGCATCTTGGACAAATATTTTATGCACTTATCATCCTTTGAATTTCATTCCGGATGCCGTGAGCAGTCAGTCCAAATTCCTCGTAATGTTCTTCGGTTTTCCCATATTTTGTGATAAATTTTCTTGGAATCCCCTTAGAATTAGTCATAACAATTCTATCTGAAAGAAAATGTTGAATTACGGGAGCCATTGTATTTTCGTAAAAGGGTTCTATTATAAGAATCTTTCTTGAATCTATATTTTTACGAAGTAGTTCTGAATCGAAGGGCCACATGCAATTGTAATAGAGTATTGTCACGTCTAAATCGCTAGATGCTTCAACTACTGGATCAAGCATCGGCCCAATAGCGATTACAGTTAATTCTTTACCTTCTTTGACTATTGAGCCATTTTGAAATATGGTTTTGACTGATTGCTTGTTACTCTTTTCGCTCAATCTAAAGTAGCTTATCTTTTCATTTCGACAGGACCGATCGTATTGATCTGAAAATTCCATGGCAGTTCCAGGAACATAGATTTCAGCTCCAGGAATGTTTAGCATCATTCCAACATCACCAGGACAATGATGTGTAGCGCCTAAAGCAGCATAGTCAAGCGATGCACCCACGGTGACTATATTTCCGCCTAAGGATTGATAGCCAAAATCAATTTTAATCTGTTCAAATGCTCTTTCTATCAAAAATGGTGCAATTGTATGGATTGTTGGTGTCAGCCCACCAATAGCCATACCCGCTGCCAGACTGACCATAGATTGCTCTAGAATTCCAATATTGAACACTCTATTTGGGAATTTTTTGAACGATTCGCGATGACCGAAAACACCTATATCCCCAAGCAACAATGCGCTTGAGGGATTTTGGAATAACTCCCTTTCCATGACAGCTGCAAATTCTTTTCTCATCGCATGTCACCTAATAGAAACTCTAACTCATCCAAATTTGGTGAACGATGATGCCATTCTGGATTAGACTCCATACTTAATACGCCATAGCCCTTTATAGTGTTGGCAATTATGGCAATCGGTCTACCAATTTCACGCATTTTTAGAGCGTCCCTAATTGCGCCGTGGTCGTGGCCATCAATTTCAATAGTTTTCCATCCAAATGCAGCAAATTTCTCAGAAAATTTTCCCATATCTAATGCACGTTCTGACGAAAGATTGTTATCAACGATGCAAGTTAGATTCTCTAATTTGTGATGTGGTGCCAATAGCGCACTTTCCCAAATTGTCCCTTCATTTGCTTCACCATCGCCGATCAGAACATAAACATGTCCAGAAGATTCCTTTATTCGTAGTGCCATTGCTAGTCCAATTCCTTGAGGTAGCCCATGGCCTAGGGAACCGGTAGACGACTCAACTCCTGATATTTTGTTCCTATCTGGGTGTCCGCCTAGATTACTCTCGAATTTAGCAAAGGAATAAAATTCTTCATCAGATATTTTACCGTGATGATTTAAGACTGCATAAAGGGCTAGAGATGCATGACCTTTTGAAAGTATGAACCTATTATCCACATTGTTCGTAGACAAAAAAACCTTGTTCGGAATAAACTCATTATAGATTAGATATAAAATGTCTAAAATAGAGAGCGCACTTGGAACGTGACCTTCTCCTGAATTGGAAGCTGCCTTTAAAATGCTGGACCGAAGGTTGTTAAGGTTCGTCATAGCGTACTTATTCCAATCAGTCTAACCTTCAGTAGGTTCAAAACTATACCCCACTTACCAAATTACATATAAATCCACCTCTAGAAATAGTCTATTTCCTAGAGAATTCAAAATATAGTTCTACCAAAAACTTGGCATCAATTATTTTGATGGAGACCAGACAAGAATTGAATATCCATCAACATATTTGCTTCCTATAAAAGTCCTTTCGAACAAGTGAACCTGTACTTCATTACTTTTTTGTAATTCAAAAATTGCTTCACAATATCCTTCGATATAATTACGCTGATTCATGTACTCGATAGATGTCAGATCGATTGGATTCTGATCATCAAGTAAATCTTTAAAGGGTTCTATATGCACAATAATCGCGGGTTTGTTCTCCATCAAATATTTTACAAAAGGACTATGGCGATCCCCGATTTGCTCGAGAGAAGCAACAGTGAAAACAGCTGATGAGGGTTTTAACTTGAAATCAAAATCAGGAGAAAAATAGTTGAAATTTTTTCCAGAAATTTTCTCGTCCATTAGGGTTTGGCTTAGAAGACTTAAAGTCTCTTGGGAAGAGTTTGCCCAATCAAGGCCGACAAGGGCACAACTAGGATTTATCTTGCGTAGGAACAAAAGATTGTGACCAGTGCCACATCCAAATTCATAAATATTCTGATGATTGCTTAAGTACTCTGTAAATACGCGGGCTTGTATTGCGCGAAGCATGTTCAAATCAAAATCTTTACTTATTGCACGAATAAAATGTTGCCTTAGTCTATTAATTGTAGATTTTCCAAAATACTTTGGAATGAGATCATCAAAATTCTTTGACTCTATGAACCCTTGGAGGTTCTCATCCCAACCTTTTTCCCAAGAGGCCTCTCTTGATTGCCCCGCCTTAACAAATTTGTTCTGAAGAATTTCTTCCTGAATTTCAGCTATTAAAGAGTTCTCTTCCGAAATATTCATGGATTCATATTCAAAATCCAATTGTTGTATTTCCTTTATTGCTTCAGGGGTAAGAGATATTCCCCATAATTCCTCGAAGTCTCTATAACTAAGTTTCATAAATCATTCCTCTTCATTTAGCAATTATAATACTCCAAATTGAATAATGGTGGCACGGCATCCTAATTTTCTTGAGCTGTTTTTAGCTTTCTACGTCGAAGGGATCTTTTTTGATTCTACTTAGCATGTTTGTAATTTTAGAAATCAGAAAGCTTAACACGATTTCAAAATACAGGATCTTTTCATCGGGCAAAATCTCACCGTTTGGTGATAGGAATTGAGCAGAACTTTTTGATGATAGTAATTGTCTACGTCGTTTGATAATTAGACGATGTAACTGATTTCTTTGTCTAGATAAGTATTCTGAATCGTCAACTCTGTCAGTATGAAATCTTACGAAGGAACTAATCATTGGGATTTTGATTCCAATATAACCAGATTTGAAAAAATTCCCAAAAAGGTACCAAAAATAATCAACTGAGTCCGGGTCCTTTGGATTAACCATTTCAGCTAACTTTGGGGCACATTTGTTAAGAACTTCTTTCCTTATTCCAAAAGTTATTGGGGTCACGCCGATACCTTTGAATAACCAATTAAAGAACAGTTTCTTGTTTTCCCACTTTACTGGTTCCCCGGTTGGCCACTTGTAGCTGTTAAAGGTTCCACTTTGTCGGATTCCAATAACGTCCGCTGATACCAAGGAGATATTTTCATGATCACAAAATAAATCTACTGAAGTATTTATCCAGTTTGGGTCATAAAATCCATCAGATGAGGCCAGAAAATAAACTACTTCACCATTAGCAAGTTCAACGCCTTTCGCAAATGCGTGCCCAGAGCTATTGTCTGGCTCTGAAATCCACTTAACGCCAGGATACGTCTTAAGTATTTCCCTTGAGTTGTCTGTTGAACCACCATCAATGACGATTATTTCTATATTTGAATAGGTCTGATTGATAATAGAATTCAGCGCTTCTTCTAAATAGTGACCCTGGTTATAATTTATCAATACCACGCTCACAACTATCTGATTGCGGCTAAAGTCGTAATTTCTCTGTGTACTAGGGGTCTTGATACTAATCGGCTTTTCATTTTCAGCATAAGCAGAAAATTTAGAGTGTTCCTTTACCATTGTGTTTAGACTCAATATAAGAATGAATCACGTTTAATATCTGCATCAACCATGATTTGCGCTAGTTGGGGTGCGAATATTTGGGGATCCCAGCCTATTATTTCTTTAGCTCGAGATGCATCACCGCAGAGAGATTCCACTTCTAGTGGTCTAGTAAATTGGTCTGAGACTCGTACATACTTTTCCCAATCTAAATTGACATACGAAAAAGCAAGTTCACAAAAGTTTCTTACTGAATACTGAACTCCAGTAGCGATAACGAGATCCGTGGGATTATCTAACTGTAATATTTTCCACATCGCCTCCGTATATTCAGGTGCATAACCCCAATCGCGCATTGCATTTAGATTTCCCAAAGTAATTGTTTCTCGTTCACCACGAAGTATTTCGGCAATCCCTGTTGTTATTTTCCTCGTTACAAATGTTCGACTTCGACGAGGGGACTCATGATTAAAGAGTATTCCTGTCGAAACAAAAATCCCGAAGGCGTCTCGATAGATATGTGCTATGTCGTGCGCATATCTCTTTGCTGCAGCGTAAGGACTTCGAGGATCGAAGTGTGAGTTTTCATTTTGTGGTGGTGGTGTGGACCCAAACAGTTCACTTGTTGATGCTTGGTAAATCTTAGTATCAAGTTTAATGGCACGCACTATCTCGAGAATTCGAAGTAGGCCTAGCCCAGTTGTTTCAGCAGAGTACTCTGGCTGATCAAAACTTTGGGCAACATGAGAAAGTGCCATCAGATTGTAGATTTCATCTGGGCTAATTCTTTCGATCAAATTGAATAGATGCAACGAGTCGAACGCGTCGATGTAATGAATGTGAATTTTTTGAGTTTCTTCGGTACTTCGGTACAGATTCTCCAACCGGGCTGTATTGAAAGTACTAGCTCGCCGGACTAAACCATGAACTTCATATCCTTTGTCAAGAAGTTGCTCCGCAAGATAGGAGCCATCTTGCCCGGTAATCCCTGTTATCAATGCAACCTTATTCAACGAGAACTCCTTACTAAAATGGTGTACCTAATGCTCGTTCAATCTAATTCTATCCTCATAGTAGGTGTATATCTAAGGTTGAATGTGGATGAGTCGGCTTCATTGTCATTTGAGTCCGTGGTCACACCTTTAGAGGTTGTAATCAAATTCATTTACCCAATCTTCCTTCCTGGGTGGCAGATTAAATTGATAGTCATTTTGCAGTGATGGGGCTTAAGTCAGCTTGAGATAGGAGGAGCTGTAAATGGTCAGGCTATAGCATGGCAATACCTAAACGACGAGGAATGAGTGCCACTGTTAGTAGAATGCAATCTAGTTTCTCGCCTGAAGGGGATTGGTAATAATTTGCTCAAACAAGTTTTAAGTGGCAGCCAGCGATTAGATTCCGTACATGTAATACCGGGTGACGCTAAAAATAAGTTAGTTGAAGAGATTGTAGATTCAAGTGCATTGAGGTATGGAGTTGTAGAAATTTATGATGCAGATCCAAGTATGCGAAAACGATGTCTTGAATTAGGTATTCCCTTTGAATCCTTAGGGTTCAAGGAGAAGACATTGCTGCGCCAATTTCTAGCGTTGCTTCGTTATGTGTTTGCAAATCGCCCTCGGACTTTGTTTTTGCATTCTTTCTATCCATCGGTCTTTGGAATTGGCCTCGTACTTGTTTGTCCATTTACAAAAATAATTTCAGTTCGTCATCATAATCAGGTCCATTTATTGTCCAACAATAAGAAGGGGATACTTCTTGATAAACTGGTTGGGCGCCTTTCCTATAAAACAATTGCAGTTTCCTATACAGTAAAGGAAACTTTAGTTAATCAAGGCTGCAAGCAAGACAAGGTTGTAGTTATTTATAATGGAATTAGATGCTCAGATCAATCCTCTGAGAAGCTTTTCCCGACAACAAGCAATCCTCCCTTAAGATTATTGGCGGCTGGACGCTTGGATTGGCAAAAGAACTATGAAACTATGCTTCTTGTGGCGGCGGAACTAAAGAGAAACAATATAGATTTTAGTCTTTCAATTATTGGTTCCGGGGGTGAAGCATATAGTTCGAAATTGTTTGAAATGACACGTGGTCTAGATCTTGATGACAAAGTCAAATGGCTTGGCTGGCAAAACAGTATTGAGTATTGGTTTTCCCAGTCAGACATCTTCCTGCACACTGCATTAGACGAAGCATGCCCTTTGGTTATCATTGAGGCTCTTCTTTATGGCATTCCAGTTGTGACTTCTGACGCAGGTGGATCGGGTGAGATTATTAGGGGTTTCTATTCAGGGTGCCCTGGAAGAGATGTGGGTGCCTTTACAAAGGAAATTATTTCAACCTGGAGCCAGATTCCTGAATCCAGGTTGAAATCTCAATCTCTAGTACCAATGGCTGAGAAGAAATTTGGTGCAGAGACTATGCGGAATGCATATGAATCAATAACCCTCGCCTACTTGCATTGAATTAGAGCCAGCTATCAATCGAGCGACATGGATGGAAAGATAATCTAGACTCACCTCATGCGAATTTTGGTGACAGGTGGAGCGGGTTTTATTGGTTCCCATTTATGCGAACGGTTAATTCGGGACGGGCATGCAGTAACGGCAATTGATAATTTCTCAACAGGCCGAGCTTCTAATTTACTCGCTTTAAAGGAGTCCGCTGAATTCACACTAATAGAAGGTTCGATTCTAGACACATCTTTACTGAACCCTCTGGTTGAAAAAGCGGACTATGTCTTTCATCTCGCTGCTGCTGTTGGTGTATTCAATATCGTTAACAATCCCTTGGCAAGCCTGTTAACAAATATCCGGGGCACCGAGAATGTATTGGAATCTGCACATTCAACAAAAACTCCAGTTTTCTTGACTAGTAGCAGTGAAGTATATGGAAAGAATATTTCTGACTCACTGAAGGAAAGCGATGATCGTATTCTTGGAAGTCCGGTTACGTTACGTTGGTCATATAGCGAGGCAAAGGCAATAGATGAGTCGCTTGCTTATGCTTACTTTGTTGAAAAACAATTAGAAACACGAATTGTGAGATTTTTTAATACGGTTGGCCCACGCCAACTCGGTGCGTACGGAATGGTTGTCCCAAGATTCGTTAAAGCAGCTTTATCCAATGAGCCAATCACGATCTACGGTGATGGCAATCAAACACGATGCTTTGCCCACGTATTTGATGTAATTGATGCGGTCCTTGCAATTGCTTTTGCCGAAAACACTATCGGCAAAGTTATTAATATAGGAAATAACTTTGAAATTTCGATAAACGATCTTGCAAAAAAAATCATCGATGAAACTGGGTCAAAGAGTGAAATCATCTATGTTCCTTACGCTGAAGCATATGGAGATGGTTTTGAGGATATGGAACGTCGTGTCCCTAACATTGATTTAATTAATCAATTAGTGGGATGGAAGCCTCAGCGAGATCTTTCAACAATGATTTCAGATATCTCTGAAGATATGAAAAAGCATTCTTAGAGCGAAGTAACCCCAGCAAGGCCCTTTAATGAGTTTGTGCAGTCCAAGATCTGAATGCCTCTTTTAATTAATTGTTCGACATCCATGCCTGGCTGCTTGGTCGCAAGTATTGCAACACTACAGTCCCAGCTTAAATCAACCGGCTGTGAGCCTTCCCATATCGATACCAGTGGGTCATGCCAAGCAACTACAGCACCTTGAGCTTTTAAGTGATCACGAAGCTCAGATACTGGAGTCTCACGGACATCACCAACTCCAGGTTTATAAGCGACACCGAGAATTAATACTTTGGGATTTTTGATTTCTGGATTGACCAGACTCAATGCACGCTCTGCAACATATTTTGGCATAGCATGATTAATCGAATCTGCTGACTCCACAAACTTTGCTTGGACTCCACTCTGTCTAGCCCACCATGTTAGATATAAAGGATCGACTGGAATGCAATGTCCGCCAACACCGACGCCGGGTCTGAAAGGCATGAAGCCGTATGGTTTAGAAGAAGCAGCATCAATGACTTCATGAACATTTACTCCATTTGCAGAACACAATTGTGTGAACTCATTAATTAAGGCAATATTCACAAGTCGGAAAGTGTTCTCCAATAACTTGGCTGCTTCGGCAATTTCAGGTGTTGAAACAGATACTGCCGCATCGCAGATAGATTCGTAAAACGCCAATGCCTTTATCTTTGAGGCTTCATCAATTGCACCAACTAGGCGTGGAGTATTTTTCTGGTTCCAAACTGGGTCACCTGGATTAACTCTCTCTGGAGCGCTGGCAAAAAATATAGTTTTTGAGTCTTTTGGCTTCAATTCATTAACTATTGGAACTATTAGGTCACGAAGTGTTCCTGGGTATGAGGTTGATTCACTCACAACTAAGGTTTCATCAGAAACAAATGGAGCAATACCTGTTGCAGCGCTTCGCAATAAAGTGAGGTCTGGTTCCCGCTTATCATCTAGTGGAGTAGGCACACATATTGTTATAACCGCAGCTAGCGCAACCTCAGAAAAATCAGTGGTTGCTTTATATGCCCCATTTGATAATGCCGCTTGCAACTGGTCGTCAGAGACGTCCTCAACGGGGCTTGAGCCCCCGTTGATCTGAGCCACTTTGGCAGCGAAGTTATCAACTCCGATAACCGTCCATCCGGCATCAACAGCAGCCATGGCCAAGGGGAGTCCCACATAGCCTTGCCCGATAATGGCCAGGACTTGGGTTCTTTGAGCGTGCACGACTGTAATCCTAACCTCTCTCAGGGTGGTCAGATGCACTTCACTGTAATGAGCCGTTACGGGCTTTCAGTGCGCGCTTTACGAGAAGATTGACCTGTGAGTCGATCAATTGAGACCCCTATAAGGGTCATGCGCATTATCGCCCGCATGAATGTGGGTGGCCCAGCGGTTCAGGTTTCAGGATTGATGCGAGGTTTTAATTCAGATCAATTCGACCATCGCTTGTATACAGGTTATTGCGCCGCCGATGAAGCAGATTACTTAGACACGGTTGCAACAGATGTTAAAGCTGTTCGAATTCAAGGCTTTGGTCGACGGGTTAGTTTGGGTGGAGATTTAAAAGCTTTCATTTCCCTGATTAGCGAGATTCGTGATTTCAAACCACATGTCATTCATACACATACCGCTAAGGCAGGATTTTTGGGTCGCCTAGCTTCAATCATTTCATTACAACCTTCAATTCGCGTGCACACTTTTCA
>Ga0164294_10000975_pt1 | contig 27071 bp, 19 predicted proteins | sample GEODES005metaG_FD_111479 | JGI IMG/M metagenome (GOLD analysis project Ga0164294, IMG submission 111479) | Oligotrophic lake water microbial communities from Sparkling Lake, Wisconsin, USA - GEODES005 metaG | ecosystem: Environmental > Aquatic > Freshwater > Lake | place: USA: Sparkling Lake...
ATAAATGTGCTCATGTGATTCACTCTGGTCAAATATGATCGCGGGCACTTCCCGCATATCACTACCAGTGCTGTAAAAAATTACAGCATCGGACTGCCTCGGTATCGGCATCGCTTCCTGCCCATGGCCGATGGCACCAGCCTTCAGCCCTGTAAATCTCAGCTAACGTCCTGACTTTGATTTGTCCCTCATCATCGCCTGAAACCTGTGCTGTCATTGGGTCTGGCCGATGGACATTCTCATCAGAGCATGCAGGTTATTAACTTAGTCTTATAACAATCACCATTAATTCAATTTATTACAATCAATCCCATCGTTCTCAAGACCATCACTCTGCTGGATGCATCCCCTTCAAGCATCACTGACAGCTCACACTGATTACTATGCTATGAGCGGAGCATCTACATCCCGCGTGTGATTCGCCAGAGTACTGGGCGTCAGTTCCAGTCGACGGATGCGATGTTAGTTTTTACAGCATTGGACTCCTCCTATGAACCAAATATTCAGGAGAGTTCAACGTGTATCCAGTATTCCTTCATCCAGCCGCATCTTCCCAGAGCCAGGCTCATCTGCTGATTGAAATCGAAAATCTCGTCAAAGACATCATGGTCATGACACCTCAGATCACCATCTCCGCAATCAGACAGAACAGCCATGATCATAGCCAGATCAGATTTGATGGCGTGTTATACGGTAGGCTCTTACAGTCGTTGCCACGGTATTTGGATCTCTACAGCCCTGAGCATGATTATTCAGAGCATCTCTACGCCTTCTGGCAAGGATGCTTTATGGCAGGCTTGTTGAGTCCAGATGAATCCTATGATTTGAGTCATTCCTTGACTGCTTTCTGGACCATGGGGCAGGTCATCTATCTGGTTGAGCAGATTCTTGTGGCGGCACAGACCCCTATGTTTAGTCGTAAGGCCTATGACCGACGTTATCAGCAGCGCATAAAACAACAGGCACAGGCAGTCAGAATGACCAATACGCTGAACCGATATGCCAGAACGTTGCTGATCCGGATCGACCTCTCGATTCTAAAACACCATCAGACCAAAGTTGATATCGATACCTTCTACGGCTTTCTGGATCAACTCTTGCACAAGCGCGACAACCGCCAAGGCATCTTCAAAGACATCATCGGTAGTGGCTGGTGCATAGAGCAGGGTGTGCGCAAGGGCTACCACATCCATTTCTACGCTTGCTTCAACGGGGCTGAACATCAGTGTGACTGGTACATGGCCGATGAGATCGGACGACACTGGCTAGAGATTACGCATGGACTTGGTCATTACCGCAACTGCAATACGTCAGAGGAAAAGGCAAAGTATGCGCGGATGGGGACTTTAGGGGTAGGAATGATCCATCGTGATGATGCAGCAGCACGCCAGAATGCCATTTACGCCCTGAGCTATCTGACTCAATCTAAGAAAGAAGACCAGTATTTACGCATGAGACCGAAAGGGCGAAGGGCGTATGCTTAGGGGGTAAAAATAGGGAAGGCACAAAGAACGGTTTTGAAAGGAATCCACTGAGAGTAGTGAGCTTCCTGTGCAAACGTGATCAGTATGTGACCTTTCCTGTGGGTGAGAGGAGGCGGAGGCAAAAGGCCGAATCAGCATAAGCCCCTCGGTTTGGGCAGTCACGTTCCATGACTGTCCGGTTAAGGGGGATATGCTGTAATTCGCGAGTCGTGCTGGAAAGTCCTAAAGGATGCCAGCGAAACCTGTGCAATACATAGTGTAGATGGGAGCTGTAAAAAATGACAGAACTTGTTCCTAATTGAAAACCTGTTCTCGTATCTCTATTGAGTGTTAGCGTAGACGCCCAGTTGTTCTCATGATGATCGCGCCATTGCTTGTATGGTTGGGTGGTGCTGATTCGTCATCTGAAGTGCAGCATAGAGCTTGATAACGTGTTGCTATAGGCAATCTATTTGGGTTTTGTTTCTGGGGTAGAATTTGATCCCTGCGAATTCTTGTAAAACCTGTTTGAAAAGTCAAACCGTCTTAGCGAAAGACATTCAGACATTCTTGCTAAAATGCCTGCTGTGTGACTACAGTGAGGCATTCTTGATGTCGGCCCTTTAAAAAAACATCCATCGTTATCTGAGCTGTTTTGGGTTTAACCGCTTAAGCTTGCTCATCCGGCTGTGGATATTTAGCAAAGTGACTCGCCAGCATGCCGCACACAATCAACTGAATTTGATGAAACAACATTAACGGTAACAGAATCAGACCAAAAGGTAGTCCGGCAAAAATAATTTTCGCCATGGGCACGCCGCTTGCCAATGTCTTTTTGGAGCCGCAAAACAAAATGGTGATCTGGTCTTGGCGGTTAAAGCCCAATTGTTTGCTGCAAAAGTGTAGCAGCAGCATGACAATCGCCAGTAATCCGCCGCAAATGATCATCAAGTTAACCAGCGTGAGTACCGATACCTGATGCCAGATCCCTTCTGTCACAGCGGCACTAAAGGCTGAGTACACGACCATCAGAATGGAGCTTTGATCGGTCATTTTTATCAGGGCTGCATGCTTTTGGATGATTGGAAACAGCTTGCCGCGACAGATCTGTCCCAGAATAAACGGCATGAGCAGCAACATGACAATTTGTAATGCGGCATTGCCTGAGTTCGCATGGCCGGAGGTTTGTAGGTGATGGCTAATAAAAATACTCACCAGAAACGGGGTTAAGAACATGCCCAAAATGTTGGAAGCAGAGGCACTGCACAAGGCGGCCGATACGTTGCCTTTGGCAATCGAGGTAAAGGCGATGGAGGACTGAACGGTAGAGGGCAACAGGCATAAGTATAAAATGCCTAGATAAAGCTGCTGGTTGAGTGCGGGTTTGATGATTGGCTTGAGCGCAATCGCCAGAATAGGGAACAGCACGAATGTAGACAGAAAAATCACAATATGCAAACGCCAATGCAGCAATCCTTCAATGACTGCTTCGCGTGATAATTTTGTACCATGTAAAAAAAACAGCAGGGCAATGGCAGCATTGGTCATCTGGCTAAATACGTGTGCCGCATGACCGTGAATCGGCAGGAAACTGGCGAGCACCACCATGAGTAAAATCATTAAACTGAAATTGTCTGGTAAAAATTTAGGGCGGTTCATAAACGATCTACCTGTTCATCACGAGATGATTAAGACGTCAGACTTAACCGGTTTGAGCTAAGCCTGATCGGGTCAGTGGTTTAGAAGTGATATTCCAGACGGATCATCGGGGTGCTGGCGTTAGCGCCCTTACCGGCTTGAGACACCGGATTGCCAAATTTGTTATGCCAATACTCATACTCTCCGCCGATGCGGAAGGTCTTGGGTGATAAATGAAGGTCCGTACTGAGGTCGTACATCACTTTCGCATCGATATGAGTTTCTGGTGCGGTGGCTTGTCCAAACTCACTCTTGCCTTTCGACGCAATCAGCAAGCCATAGCCTTCAAATGACAGCGGCGTTTTGCCGATCGGGATGCCCCAATCAGCCTCAAGTGCCGGGTGAGGCTTATATTCATAGCGCTTGGTGATACCATTGGGTGCATTGCTTTCAAACAGTTCCTGCACGCTGATATTCAGAAAGCCCGGCACGTCCATCATCAGGTTGGGGCCGATGACCAGCATGCGTTTTTTTGAGCCATAGCTGTCATTCTTGCTGTTGAAGTCAAAGCCGGTGACCCAGCCATAGCTTTTGATCGGGCCAGTTTGCAAGTTTTTGTTGAATATTTTGCTGAAGTCCAAGGTGTTGCGATAGACCGCGTAGACTTCTTGAGCGCCTTGGCTGGTATTCTGACCGGGATCATTTTTATCTGACATTAAAAAGTCGACATTAAAAAAATTGGTCCCGTAAGCAAAGCCGCTGACATGCGTGAGCGCGACGATATTTTTGCGGATATCTTTGTGGCTGCCATCGGCATTGTTGTCATACGGCTCAGCAAAGTCCGTCCCGTAACGCCAGCTCAAAGATGTATCACTCCATTCGGCCGCCATGACAGGTGACGCGACCAGTAAACCAAGTAAGGCAACGGCGAGAGATGCTTGTTGACGCGATGTATGGAGAGTCGGTTTGTTTTTTAAACGCATGGTATTACCCCTAAAAAAAGAAAAAAGTGTTCCGGAGCACCTAAATCTAGAAATAGGTACTCTGGTGGTTGAGCTACGGTTAAGTCAGATTGTTGTGAGCATCACCCGATGTAGGGCGGGCCAGTAGGCAGGAGCAAGTACTCCGCGCGGATCTTGAACAAGGTCATGGTGATCTCCTGAATTGTTTCAGTCATTTAATGGTTTTGGGATGTTTTGGCTGATTGTGTAAATTTCTTGTGCAGCAGCGATGAGCGCTTTGTCACTGCCAACGGCACCCAGCATGGATAGCGCAATGGGGCGCTCAATCTCATTGAGCACAGGAACGCTGATTTGCGGAAATCCACCAAGGCCTGCAACTGCATTGATGAGCAACGAATCATGGTAAAAATCATGCAATGCATCTGCGCTGGCATTTTTGGGCAGTAAGGCCACCGGAACCGTTGGGAAAATCAGAAAGCTGTGTTCCAGTTGTTGTTGCACACCCTTAATTAACTCATTGCGCAGTTGCTGGTAATACGCCAGTTGATCGAGTTGGGTGGTCTGAATCCGGGCAAAACGCGGTGCAATGGACGGCCCGAAAGTCGGGTTGCTTTGGCTAATCCAAGCTCCCAGAGTGTTATAAATGTTATAGTCCTGTAGAAACTGATAGCAGGACAACCAGTCCTCCGCACGGTCTTTGAAGAGAGAGACGCTAGCATTCGCTCCGGCGTTGCGGGCAATTTCAGAAAAAATTGCGCCATCCCGGGCCGAGTGTTGCGCATGCATGGCGACCGCTTCTGCAAATAGATAAAGTGGTTTTTGTGTAGGAGGTGAGTCGCCTTTGGGCAGCAATACTTCTGCTACTTTGGCCAAAATCTCGCCCGAGTTGGCAAACCAGCCGACAGTGTCAAATGCGGGTGCGAAGGGCAATACACCCTCGAGTGGTACTGCGTCATGTGTAGGCCGAATGCCCCATATGCCACAAAAAGCCGCTGGCACACGTACGGATCCTCCCGTGTCTGTTCCCAGTGCAAAATCAACGATACGGCTAGCTACGGCAGAGGCTGAACCACTTGAGGATCCTCCCGGCAAGGCCCAAGGCCAGCGCGGGTTGATGGGCGTGCCATAAAAATGATTGGCACCTTCTAGACTATATGCAAGTTCATCGGAAATGGTTTTGCCGTAAATGGACGCACCGGCATGTAATAGCATGCTGACACAAGGGGCATGTCGGGTTGCGGGTGCATGCGAGCGCAGCCAGTCGGGATTGCCGCCACCTGTGGTCAACCCGGCAATATCAATCAGGTCTTTCACCGCAAATCGCAGTCCAGATAAGGGGCCTGTATTTGTTGCCGCTATTTCGACGGTGGCTTCGGGAAGAAACGCATTCATGTTTGATCATCCTCGAGATGCTTCAGTCCAGACAGCACCTTGAGTGAGTCCGAGACAAACCCAAAGCATTTTTTGACATTCCAGATCGCCGCGTCCCGGCAGAAGTCAGGTGAGGAGGTGGCGCAGCAGTCTTCCAGCAAGACGCAGCCATAACCCAAAAAGTTCGCGTCAGTTAAGGTATGCAGCACGCATTGGTCGGTATTCACGCCAGCAAATAGGATTGTTTTGATGCCCATATTGCGCAAGATGCTGTCCAGCTCGGTATCCCAAAAGCCACTGATGCGGTATTTATCTACCAGAGCATCGCTTGGCTCGGGGACAAGCTCATCGACAATCGCCGCTGCCCACGAGTCTTTTTCCAATACGTGGGCACCGTGATCCGGTAAAGGCTCTCCCAATCCGATACCTGTACCGCTCGGCTTGTATAAATGGTGCTGGTTGGGCGGCGAGTTCGCCAAATCGGCACGGTTGCCCCAGTTGAGCCAGATCACCGGCATCTGATGCGCGCGCAGTTGCGGCAAGAGTTTTTGTAAGGGTTCGATCGGTGTGCGGTCGATGTTGTAATTGCCGCCGATATGATCCACCCAACCTTTGGCGGTACAAAAATCATTTTGCATATCGATAATGATGATGGCCGTTTTGTTTAAGTCGACGATCAGGTGCTGCGGGGCAGCCTGTAGGTATAAAGGAATTACAGGCTTGGCCTGCTCCAGCATGGACACGGTTTCTTTAGACGCTTGCCATGCCGTGTGCGTGTATGTCCCCAATGGTGAAAACTCAGAACGCTGGTCTTGCATAGTCATGATGAATTCCTCTTGCTGATTTGCGCCGCTTTCATCTAGAGCGCCTGAAATCGCGCATCACAGGTTTGGCATTTATATTGCAAGTAAGTAAACACTTACTTATGCTTCATGAAGCAAAATGAATGCCAAAACTATGACGAGGTCACCGCAAGATATGAAAATGGAATCCGTTACCTCATCAAAAAGCACATTCTCACGCAGTGGCGCAGTGACTTCTCCTCATACATTGGCGAGTCAACAAGGTATAGAAGTGCTCAAGCGCGGCGGTAATGCCATCGAGGCTGCCATCGCGGTGGCCGGTATGCTGAGTGTGAGTTATCCGCACTTTAATGGGATTGGGGGGGACGCCTTTATGGTGCTGAGTGATGCCGCCGGGCAAGTCTCGACGATTTCTGGGATTGGACAGGCATTTGAAACATTACCCGAATTTGAACAGCAGATCCCGCAACGCGGCATCCACTCCGCCCTGACTACCGCATGCACTGTGGATGTCTGGGGTAAAGCCTTTGCATACAGCCAGCAGCATTGGCAGGGCAAACAGTCTTGGGCGGACTTGCTGCAGCCTGCGATTAGTGCCGCAGAGGGAGGCATTGCGGTGACTGAGTCACAGCAGTTCTGGCATGAGTACCGACAAAGTGAAATGCAAGATTGGCAAGGGTTTGCGAATATTTTTTTACAACAGGGGCAAGCCGATCAAGAGCATGCAATCTTGAAACAACCTGAACTCGCGGCCAGCCTGAAGCGGATTGCGCAGTTTGGGCATCGTGAGTTTTATGAGGGCGAATTAGCCCGTCGTCTGGTGCAGGGCTTGCGGGCATATGGCTCGACCATCCAACCGAGTGATCTGGTCAAAACCCAGGCCAGACTGGAGCCAGCACTGAGTATGCCCTATCGGGATGGCGTGTTATGTACTTTACAGCCACCGACACAGGGGATTACGACACTAGAAATCATGGGGATTTTGAATCACTTTGATTTACAGTCGGTTGAAGAGGGGAGTGCGGCTTATTATCACCTGTTGGTCGAGGCCGTTAAAAGGGCCTTTTGGGATCGCAATGGCTTGGTGGCGGACCCTGATTTTGTACAACATGATATGTTGGCGGTATTGACGCCGCAGCATCTTCAGCAGCATGCGCAGCAGATAGATCTGAATTGTGCGCTCCCGTGGGGAGAGGTGTATCAACATGGGGACACGGTCTATATTGGTGTAGTCGATGCTCAGGGCAATTGTGTGAGTATGCTGCAAACGATTTATTATGATTGGGGGAGTGGTGTGGTGGCTGGAGATACCGGGGTGTTGTGGCACAACCGTGGTGCATCATTTCAGTTGGAGCCAAGCCACCCGAATGTGTTGCAGGCAGGCAAACGTCCTTTTCATACATTGAACCCCGGTATTTATCTAAAGCAGGGCAAACCGCACCTCCTGTTCGGTACGCAAGGTGCGGATGGTCAGCCGCAAACGCTCTGCGCCATTCTGACCCGTTTGATCGACTATCAATATGCGCCGTTTGAAGCGCTGCAGCGTCCACGGTTTTTGCTGGGACGAACATTCTCCAATAGTCGGGATAGCCTGAAGATCGAGGCCAATGTAGATGAACGCACCCTGCTCAAACTCAAGGACATGGGGCATGAGGTGCATCTGATTGATGCACAGAGCCCTCTGGCGGGGCAGCCGGGTGTCATCCAGATTTGCGAGAATGGCATTTGGGCGGCACATGATCCGCGTGGTGATGGTGTGGCTCTCGGTTTTTAAGTATATGCATCGCTATCTTTAAAAAAAGACATCCCCGCTTGGGGATGTCTTTTTTATGGACTGGTATTCTGCAGGTCGATTGATGCGATAGGTCGTGATTGACGGGGACATCATTTTTTAGGAGTTGATCCATATGGATTGGCTCAACATTGCCCCGCCATTGATATCAGGCGCGATGAGGTTGTTTAAGAGAGCATATTGCATCTTTTTTGCGCTGTTTCGAGCGAAGTTGGTGCAAAGCAGCTGTTTTCCCTGTGATCCCTTCATTTATTCCTTACGTTTACAAGGCAATTCTGAAAAATAAAAGTTGGCATGCGCATTGCTATAATTTAAGTAAGTAAATACTTACTTATTTTTAACTACTACTTATAAAGGGGTAACCGTAATGCGTATGTTGAATCAGAAGTTCATGGTTTCTGCAGTTGCTGTGGCAACGTCTACTGCACTGCTGCTTGGCTGTAGCGGTAAAAAAAATGACGTTACCAGTGCCGACAGTGCGTCAGGACAAGCGCTCACTGTCGGTGTATTAGTGCCAGGCTCTAAAACCGACCGGGGCTGGATGGAGTCAGGTTACAACGGTGTCAAAGATGCCGAAAAAGAGTTTGGCAGCAAACTGAAAACGCAAGTGATCGAAAATATTAATTATGCGGATATGGAGCAGGCGATTACCACGCTGGCAACGAAAAACCAGATGGTGATTGGCGTTGGGGGACAGACTCAAGCCACTGTTTTTAAAGTAGCGCTTAAATTCCCACAAGTGAAATTTGTGGTGATCGGTGGCAATAAAGAACCAAACATGCCTCCGAACGTGGCGGGCTATGATGTGAAGCAGGCAGAAATTTCGTATGCCGCCGGTGCCGCCGCCGCGATGCTGTCCAAGTCCGGCGTGATCAGCTATGTGGGAGGTATGGAAATCCCGGCCATTGTGAACACAGGTAATGAATACGCCCGAGGGGCGCAATCCATCAATCCTAAAATTAAAGTCATTACCAGTTATACCGGTGATTTTGAAGATGTGACCAAAGCACATGAAGCCACACTCGCAGCTATCTCGCAAGGTGCCGATATCCATTATTACCTGATGAACCTCGGTATCAAGGGGATTGAGCAGGCCGCCAAGGAACATGACACCCACATCATGGGCAGCTACTCAGACCGTTGCGACGAAAAGAATCCACTGTATCTGGGTTATGTGACCACAGGCGTTGGCTATCAGGTGCAATACGCGATTGAACAACTGGAGAACAACCAGTGGCAAGCCGGCTATAAGCCATTCGGCCTGGCGATGGGACCGAAATCATCCGGTCTGCATATTTGCAATGGCACACCTGAAGTCAACCAGAAACTGGACCAGATTCAGAAAGATCTGCTGGATGGCAAAATCAAAGTGGCGGAAGGCTAAGTCATGATGGACGTTGATTACCTGACCAGCCAGCAAGGCAGCGCGTCTGTGCTGTCCCTGCAGGGCATAAAAAAATCTTTTGGTGCGTTTCAGGCACTGAAGCAGATCTCTTTGGAGCTTCACGCTGGAGAAATACATTGTTTGCTGGGCGAGAACGGGGCGGGTAAATCAACACTATGCAACATCATTTTTGGTTCGCTCAAGGCCGATGAAGGTCAGATCCTGTTGCAGGGATCGCTCTTTCAGGCCAGCAGTCCCAAGGATGCCTTGCATCATGGCATCGCGATGGTGCACCAGCATTTTTCGCTGATCGAAAATACCACGGTGTTGGATAACTTGTTGCTGGGGCGCAGTTCGGGTGTGCTGAACCGACAGCAGCAAGCGTCAGATATCAAAAATCTTTTAAAAGAATTGAATTTTGACATTGACCTGAATGTGCAGGTGAAAGATCTGGCCGTCGGTGAAAAACAGCGTGTTGAAATCATCAAATGTCTGATCCGTCAGCCAAAGCTATTGATTCTGGATGAGCCGACGGCCGTATTGCTGCCGCATGAGATTAATGCGTTGCTCCGCATTTGCCAGCGTGTGGCAGAGCGCGGCTGCGGCATTTTGCTGGTGACGCACAAGCTGGCGGAGATCAAACAGGTGGCCTCAAAAGTATCAGTGTTGCGGTCAGGTGCAATCGTCGATTTTTCCGATCAGCCTATTCAGGACATTGATCGGCTCGTGCGCTCGATGATTCATAAAGAGTCAACCGATGGCGAAGTCCAACTGCTCAAGCGCGAAGTCAGCCAGACAAGGTTAGTCAGCCCTAATGCACGCCCGTTGCATGATGAGGTTTTGCAGGTTAACGGACTGTCTTATACCGATCCGTCGGGAGTTAAAAAGCTGGATAACGTGACTTTGCTTGTGAATAAAGCCGAGATTGTTGCCATTGCCGGGGTGGAAGGGAATGGACAGAGCGAGCTGGCTTCTATTTTATCCGGCATGCTGGATGCCACGGCAGGTCAGTTCTTTGTGGAGGGTCAAGATCTGACGCACGCCAGTCCAAAGCAGCTCACCCAGTTTGGCGTGGGAGTGATTGCCGAGGATCGTCACGATACCGGCTGCATTACGCCCATGAGCCTGGCTGAGAATTTACTGCTGAATCATTTGGATCGTTACAGCAAGTTCGGTTTTTTGAACCGTAAAAAGTTGAAAGCGGATGCCGAGCAGTTGATGCATCGATTCGATGTCAGAGCCGCTTCTAGCGCCGTGCCTTTTGGCCGGCTATCCGGTGGCAATCAACAGAAGGCGGTATTTGCCCGTGAGCTGACGCTCAATCCGCTCAAGTTTCTGCTGGCATCACAACCGACGCGGGGCCTCGATGTCGGTGCGGTGGCGACGATTTACAACCATATTCGGGACGCCAGAAATAAAGGGCTGGGGGTATTGCTGATTTCCTCTGAGCTGGACGAATTGCTGGCGGTGGCAGATCGTATTCTGGTGTTTTATCGGGGCACAATTATTGGAGAGGTCCATGCAGCACAGGCAAATCGTGAGCAAATCGGCGCTTGGATGGCAGGTCAGGCTTGAGCATATCACCATGAACATTCACTCATTATTTAAACATCCTGCGGTGAGGCTGTTGACGCTGCTGTTGGGTGTGTCTGTATTGTCGTTATTGTTGTCTTTCTTGATTGTGCAGACGTATGGATTGTCATTCCAGAGCGCATGGTCTGCCTTTGTCGATGGGGCGTGGGGTTCGCCTTATGTGATCGGCGCGTCTATTAACCGGGCTTTGTATTTTGCCTTGATTGGTTTGGGCTTTATTCTGGCCGATCAGGCCAAGCTGGCTAACATCGGGGCCGAAGGGCAGATTGCCGTGGGCGGGATTGCTGCCACCGCACTATGTCTATATGGCGGTGCAGCTCATCTGCCGCATGGGATCGCCTTTGCATATCCACTGCTGGGCGCGATGCTGGCAGGGGCTTGCTGGGGCGGTATCGCGGGTTTCCTAAAAGCCAAAATGGGCACCAACGAGGTGATCAGCACCCTGCTGCTGTCGTTTATTGCGGTGTGGCTGCTGTATTGCTGCGTGCAGAGTGAAAGCCTGCTCAAACAACCGATGAATACCAGTGCCTCATTACCGCAGTCTTTACCCATTCCGGATAGCACCAGCATGCCATTACTGTTTGCCAGTAGCGGCACTAACCTGAACGTCGGGCTGGTTATAACCGTGCTCTTGGCTTTTGTGATCTACACCCTCATGCATTACAGCCGTTTTGGTTTCCATTTAAAAAGCGTAGGCCATAACGCCAATTCAGCCAAACGCGCAGGCATGCCTGTGTTTTCCACCATCTTTTTAGCCTTGGCGATTTCAGGGGCGTTTGCCGGGCTGGCGGGGGGGCTCATGCTGCAAGGCGACCAGCAGGTATTAAAAACCGGCTTTTCTTCTGGCTACGGTTTTGATGGTCTGGTGGTTGGTTTGCTGGCGCGTGGTTCGGTATTGGGGGTGTTTGCGGCCGCATTGGTATTCGGTTTTTTGCGTTCTGGCGGCATCAACATGGAAATGGTAGCGCAACTGCCATCTGCGGTCGTGCTGGTGATTCAGGGCATCATTGTGATCACCATTGCCGGTGCTTCACGCTGGTTAAGTAAACAGGAGGGTTAAGCCATGGCGATAGACACTACAGTGATAGATATGCTGGCAGTCTTTGCAGGGTCGGCCATTCGTCTGGCAACACCCTTACTGATTGCGGCATCTGGCGAGTTGGTCAGTCAGAAAACAGGTGTGATTAATACCAGTTTGGATGGTCTGATGCTGTCGGGTGCATTTCTGGGAATTTATGGCAGTTATGCGACAGGTAGCCCGTGGCTGGGTTTTATCATCGCCCTGTTTGGCATATTGCCGCTGGCCTTGTTGCAGGCATTTTTGAGTGTGACCTTAAGGGCCAATCAGTTGGTAACAGGCATTGGTATCAATATTCTGGCTTTGGGTGCCACGACCCTCATGTATCGTAAGGTGTTTTTTGAAAGCAAAGCAGGTGCTGTGTCTGGCAGTTATGGCTTCAGCAAGCTGAATCTGGTGGATGAACAACATTTTCCTGCGTTAGCCAATGTGTTGAATCAGTCGTGGATTGTTTATTTGGGGCTGCTGCTGCTCGTTTGCATCGCTCTGGTGCTGAAAAAGACTGCTTTAGGGATCAGCATTAATGCGGTAGGTGAGTCACCTCAAACTGTCGATCAGTCAGGTTTATCCGTGGTCGCCTTGCGCTATCTCGGTGTGATGACTTCTGGTGTTATGGCTTCTATCGCTGGCTGTTTCATTTCACTGGGCGATATACATACGTTCACGGAAGGCATGACCAATGGCATCGGTTTTTTAGCCTTGGCTGCGATCATTTTTGGTAACTGGAGTCTGTCGCGGACGGCATTAGCATGCGTCCTGTTTGGGGCAGTGAGCGCATTGCAATACCAACTGCCCGCCATGAATATAAATGTACCTCCGGCATTACTCATCATGCTACCTTACGTACTAGCATTATTTGCCGTTGCAGGCTTTATGGGCAAACAAACGGCACCCAAAGCACTGACAGTTCCATTTTTTCGTCATTAACTAAAGTGATTAAATGTGTGTTTTGAGAAGACATTGAAGATGAATACAACAGTGGCTGCAGAGCCGGAACACACGGAAGTACTCTCCAATCGCGAGAATATCTTGCGCGTTGCTATTGAAGAGATTTCCGAAAAAGGCTTAAGTGGGCTTCGGGTAGAGCAATTGGCCAGAGCGGCTAAAACCAATATCCGTATGATCTACCATTATTTTAAAAGTAAAGAGCAGTTGTATCTGGAGGTACTGGAATACACCGTGCAGGAGTTGCGCAATAGCGAGTTGCAACTGAATCTGGATATTGACAGTATTGATCCGGTAGAGGGGATTTTGAAGCTGTACGATTTTACCGAACAGCATTTCGCGACGCACCGAGAGCTGTTCAGAATCCTGCAGCAGGAAAACCTGAATAATGGGGAAAACATCCAGAAGTCCAGTTCGATACCCTTGGCCTCATCGCATTTGCTGCATTATGTTGCCGCGTTATTGCAACGGGGAGAGCAGGCAAACAGCATTCGGCAAGGCATTGATCCGCTGCACTTATATACCATGATGGTCAGTTTGATTGTTTTTCCTAAATCCAACTCGCGCACCATGTCGTTTATGTTTAAAACCGATTTGGTCGATACGGCGTGGCAGAACGCTCATAAATTGATGTGCCGCGAAGCACTAAAAAGTTTTCTGGCGGTTTAACGAATCAACGTCTAAAAGCAGGTCTGATGACCTGTATTTTTAACTCCAGACAAGTAAGTAAACACTTAATTACATGGTGGGATTTATGGTGCATTATTCAGAATATGTCTTGAAAAATATCCGTCTGGAAAGTGGCTTTGTTTACAACGATGCAGGGCAGGTTCAGTCCACACAAACCCAAATCGCACATATGCATATGTTAAATGGCCGTATTGCACAGGTTTTTTGGGATGCTTTGCCAGCCTGTCATCAGCATTTGCCGAAGATCGACGGGCAAGGGGCGCTGGCTTTGCCTGGTATTCATGATGCCCATATTCATCTGGATAAAACCTATTATGGCGGGCCGTGGCTGGCTGCGGAAGAAAATAAGACCGTGGCACAAATGATCGAGATAGAAAAGAAGCTGTTGACGCAGCAATTGCCGGTGATGGCGCAGCGCGCAAAAGCCATTCTGGATTTAATCATTTCCAAAGGGGCCACCAGCACCTTGGCCCATTGCAATGTAGATCGTTCGATTGGCATTGAGCACTTTATCAATACCCAAGCCATTCTGGCTGAGTATCAGCATCAGATCACGGCCAAAATTGCGGCGTTTCCTCAGCATGGTTTATTCAGGGATGATGCTGTGCCACTGATGAAGGAGGTCCTAAGCATGGGCTGTGATTATGTGGGCGGGCTGGATCCTAACGCGATTGACGGGGATTTGCAGCGTTCCTTGGAGACCACCGTTCAGCTGGCGCTGGATTACAATGCAGGCATCGATATTCATTTGCACGAGCGCAATGATGCAGGTAAACAAACCCTTCAGGCGCTGTTTAAATTGCTCGAGCAAAATCCGGAACTCAGGCATCGGGTACATGTGAGTCATGCTTTTGTACTGCACGACATTCATCGGGATGGCGAGTTGGGTGAGTATGCTGCACGTATGCAGGCACTTGGGGTCAAGCTGATCACTGGGGTGCCGATTCAATTTAAAATGCCCCTATCCGAGCTGCGCGATCTTGGCGTTACGGTGGAGGTAGGCACGGACAGCGTGATGGATCACTGGTATCCCTTTGGTCAAGGTGACATTATTGAGCGCAGCAATGTGATTGCGCAGTTGTATGGCTGGCAAAGCGAATATAACTTATCACGTGCGCTGTATTTCGCCACAGGCAAAACGCCACTCAGCAACGACGGCAAACTGCAATGGCCGCTGGTGCAGGATGTGGCAAATTTGACTTTGTTTAAGGCTTCCTGCTCAGCAGAGGTGATTGCTCGTATTGCGCCCAGGCGCATGACCATTCATGAAGGAGATGTCACCTGGGTTCAGTCTGATGCCTGAGATTTTTCTAAGCTGCCTATGCGGCAGTGAACGGCGTGAAGGTGATCATCACGATACCGCCAGTTTTCTAAGCTGCCTATGCGGCAGTGAACATCAACCGTCGCCGATGACCCTTGTGGGATAGTTTTCTAAGCTGCCTATGCGGCAGTGAACCGATCGGACTGGTAACGAAGCTCTGGATGGGCTTTCTAAGCTGCCTATGCGGCAGTGAACAATGGCTTGACGCTCGCCGCTCTGGCATCGGTTTTCTAAGCTGCCTATGCGGCAGTGAACAGTGGGGGCGATGATCTTCATGGGTTGCCTTTTTTCTAAGCTGCCTATGCGGCAGTGAACAATCACGTTGTAGCGCGCCACGATCCCAAGACTTTCTAAGCTGCCTATGCGGCAGTGAACCATACGTCGCGCGCGTCGGTTTTGTTGTAGCTTTTCTAAGCTGCCTATGCGGCAGTGAACGAGCAGCCGCAGTGCATTGAGATAGGTCTATATTTCTAAGCTGCCTATGCGGCAGTGAACATCGATGATCAAGGAATGGCTGGACAAGGGCAGTTTCTAAGCTGCCTATGCGGCAGTGAACTTGCTGGAGCGCCGGAAGCTGGTACACAAGTTTTTCTAAGCTGCCTATGCGGCAGTGAACTGATCAAGCTTCTGAAAGCTCTTGATGCTTATTTTCTAAGCTGCCTATGCGGCAGTGAACATCTGGGCAACATGCACATGCTCTATGTGCTGTTTCTAAGCTGCCTATGCGGCAGTGAACGGTCGTCAAGTCAAATACACCCCTTACAAGAGTTTCTAAGCTGCCTATGCGGCAGTGAACCAGGAGCAGCAAGCATGAACATTCTATTCCAGTTTCTAAGCTGCCTATGCGGCAGTGAACCGTATCTTCCGCAACAGTAAGTGTCCATTGTATTTCTAAGCTGCCTATGCGGCAGTGAACGCTCCAGCTGGACCCGAAACCGGAGACTTCTCTTTTCTAAGCTGCCTATGCGGCAGTGAACGCGGCAATTCTGCAATCCGGCACGCACGTTGTTTTCTAAGCTGCCTATGCGGCAGTGAACTGGGTGTGCGTGCCGCGACACCTCCGGCAGTATTTCTAAGCTGCCTATGCGGCAGTGAACGCTTGTAATGTTACCCCAACCGTGCCCCCATTTTTCTAAGCTGCCTATGCGGCAGTGAACATGACCGGATACGACATGCTGCGAGCGATTGCTTTCTAAGCTGCCTATGCGGCAGTGAACAGTCTGAGCTGGCGCTGATGCTGGATCAGTCTTTTCTAAGCTGCCTATGCGGCAGTGAACGACCTCATTCGTCGATCTGCAGTGATCTGTATTTTCTAAGCTGCCTATGCGGCAGTGAACCCATGGTTTACCGCTGCATCGAACGATTGGAATTTCTAAGCTGCCTATGCGGCAGTGAACATCATGATCTACAAGGCTCAATATTGGGATAATTTCTAAGCTGCCTATGCGGCAGTGAACTAGGGGCTTGCGTATTTAATGTGCCCGCTGTATTTCTAAGCTGCCTATGCGGCAGTGAACAACGGCGTTGTCACAAACGTATACTGTACTGATTTCTAAGCTGCCTATGCGGCAGTGAACGCATCTTCAACGGGTTTGCCGATATTGGGGCAATTTCTAAGCTGCCTATGCGGCAGTGAACACTTATGTTTCACCATCAGCACAATCTTTAGTTTTCTAAGCTGCCTATGCGGCAGTGAACCTGGTATTTCGTGACGCAACAACAAGTTTTGATTTCTAAGCTGCCTATGCGGCAGTGAACATTAGTATCAATCGTTCAAGTCGAGGGTGGATTTTCTAAGCTGCCTATGCGGCAGTGAACATGGCAACTCTACATCTCGGCGTTCTGGATGTTTTCTAAGCTGCCTATGCGGCAGTGAACTTGTTGCATAAGTACAAAATGCGCTTGATGCATTTCTAAGCTGCCTATGCGGCAGTGAACCAATCGATCCAATCGTACCTCCATTTTCCGTATTTCTAAGCTGCCTATGCGGCAGTGAACTAGACCAATTATGGTCTATGTCTTGAGTTTTTAAAGAGTATTTATCAGTAAAGCCATAAAACCCTATTTCTAGGGTGTGGCGTAACATACTGATTCTATTTGACACGTATCAAGGTATCAAAAAAAGGGTTAAAACCATGCGATAGTCGCATGAGCACTTAATCCATAGGTGTTGAATAAGCCCGGCTGTGGAGCTGAGGAGAGTTCTCCGTGCTCAATGAACAGCCGAAAATGTTGCCCGGTACTCTGACTCCGCATCACAACAAAAGGTAAATCCGTAGTCTGGGCGAGCGAATCATCAAACCGCTGCTCATCATCAGCCTGGAATACACCACCATGACGCCGCAAATAGCGTTGACGCTTACGTTCTGGATTACTCTGCACTTGTACCCGCCGGACCACGCGATAGTGTGCATGAGATGGCACCGAGGCAATCGGGCTGATATCGACATGGTCTCGCATCCCGGCTAACCAACTGCTCGCAAGCAAATCATTCAGACGATCTTCTGACCCATGGACACGTAGACAGTCTCCCAGCGTTTTTTTCAGCTCAGGGAAGCTCACACCGAGATCATGACTGCTGAGCGACACAAGGGCGCGGTGGAGTTTGGCATACAGAGCATTCATTAGCTGCGTGACGCTAAATTCTGGGTCTGGCCGCAGACGGATATCCACATAGTGAGTCATGGTTTAATCCTTCTCACTTTCGCCAAAGACGCCGCCACGGATGAGATTGGCAATCACATAGTGCTGTTGCTCAGGGGAGGGCACTTGATCCTTCAATACCCACCCATCCAGCAGGCTATAAAAGTCCATTTTCTGTTTCGGCTGACGATAAGCCTTTCCTTGCGTTGTCACCGAACCATACGGCTCAATCGCAATCGCACCCAGACCATCTTCATCGGGATACCATGTGTCGATCGTGCGCAAGGCATTGCCAATCTTTTGCGAATGCATGGCGGCAGCGCCGTTCACAACGTAAAGAGTCTTACTCTTCTGTCCTTTTTTCTCGCCTTTGTCGAGGATCAGCTCTTGGGAAGGAAAAACCTCCTGACCGGCACCTTGCAAGACAAATGCCGTGACCTCCAAGAGCACATGGCTGTCGCCGTTCAAACCGTGTTCGATCACGGAAATAAGCGCTTCAAGATCACGTGATTTGACCGTAGTCGGGATATCAAAATCCCGTAGTGAAAAATCCAGAGCCTGAAATACCCAAGCCGGATTATCCCCATCATGCTTCAATGCCTTGATCTGAATTTCGACTTTTTCAGCACCGATGCGATTCCGCCAGAGAAAGCGCCCATTGGCGAGATTGATCGCGTAGCGCGTAGCCAGATCACGGAAGCCATGCGTGGTTTTATAGCCTGCGATGGTATCCAGTAGCTTGTTCTGATAATCCAGATTATTGCAGGCAGATGGTGTACCCGCACCGCCGAGCACACGCAAGGTAAACTGTACTTTCAAGGTGTCCGCATTGCTCGGGAGCATAGCGACATCGACAGTCTGCAGGTTGGCGGACTGAATCGAAGCATCCAGTTTGGCGGGATCCTGATCTTTGGTTTTCAGGCGATTGGAAATAGTACCGCGCACAGATTTGACGCGAACCTCTATCTTGGGCCAGATGTGCGCATGCTGGCGATCATCCCATTGGCCCGCACTAAAGACGGCATCCGAAGGATCCAGTTTACGTTCAAAAGCAAGGACAGACGCGGTTTTGAGATCTTTAGACATGTGCTATTCCTTATACATGGGCGGTGGTGGAATGAGTGAGGTTCTGAAAAGGTTGAGTGCATTGGTATAGCCCTGCCTCGACATCCGCATGGTGATACCAGAGCAGTTCGCGCAGATCGGTGAGACGATGTGGGCTCGTCCATTCACCGATGGTGAGGATGCTTTCTACAAAGCGGAATGGCGTGTTGGCATCACGTGTATTTTTCACGTGACCCGCAGGGTACAGTGCCGAGATTGCGGCATAGCCGACCGGGAGCGGCACCAGCCAGCCGGGTTTACGTTTGACGGTCCAGATGCCTTTTCCGGGATCGCGATCATCAGCCGTACACTCGATGTTGAGACGGGAGAGATCCAGCAGTGCGTCTAGGGGAGTCGCCTCGGGATGGTGTATTGCCAACTCTGCTACCCGCGATGCCAACAAATCGTGTCGTGCTTTTAATGCAAAGCTGGGTAGGAACCGATGGCGTATGCTGCGCGTCAGCTTCTGGATGCTTTCTTCGTCCTGTGGCAGATCATCAATCATAGCGAATTTGCGCCGGGGTGAGTGGCTGGGGAAAAGACTGCCTCCGGCCAAGCGCATCGACAAGGCCTGAGCCAGAATATCTGCGGCCAAAGCCTTGCGCGCATCTTTGCTGCTCTGATAGACCAGTGCTTTGCCACGCAGTCCGATCAATAGGGTGACCTCCAGATGGGCGCGCCCTTCTTCGATGATGGCAGCAGTTGAGCCATCCTTGTCGAGTGGGTTGCGGGTCAGGTTCAGCACGTGAGTGTGTTTACCGGCGGGCGTCGATGTCTGCGGCTGGAAGTCATGGCACAGGATACCGACGCCATCCAGGATTAAGTCGCTGAACGCGGGATGTGCTGCCAGACGTAGACCGAGTGCATGAACAAAGCCGGTAAATGCCGAAGGGGCAGGAAAGCCCCAGGTCAATGGGCTGGTGACCATATTGGCGTTCTGCACATACAGTGGCAGCGTCAGGATGGCTTGCGGGTGGGCGGGGCGTGGGGTCTGATGAGTCATGATTTCAGCTCCCGTGTCAGGAGGCTCATCGCTTGTTCAAGCGCACGCTGCCATTCATGTGTTTCATTATCGCCCATGGTGCGCTTTTTATTCTGGATCGCATGCGTAAGCCATGCGGCGAAGCGTTTGGGGATTTCATCGACCCAGTCGGCCCATAGATAGGCTTGATGGAATTCCTCCTGTCCTTCCAGATTGCAGCGCTCAGGGTCAAGCCATAGCGCTTCGGCTTCATCCAGCTTTGCATTGGCTGTATCACTCCAGCCTGCAGGTAAGTCGCGCAATTGTGATGCCATGAGCAGGACTTCATCGATGATGTGCATCACCAGCGCGTCACGCGTGTTCCGAATCCGGACATTGGTGTAATCCGTATGATCCAGCCTATGCAGAAAATCACGCAGGGCTGTGACCGCTTCATATACCTCGCGCCGACGCAGCAGCCACGCGCCGAAGACCGTCCTGACCATTGCTGGGGGCTTGGGGTCCTGTTTGGACCAGCTCGGCGGCAGGGAGGGCAGCAGCCAGTTTTCACCATAACGTTCGCTATTCAACTGGCTGATATTCTGCGGTTTGGTCCCGCCGAAATTCTGGATCACCAGATCTGGATATTCGCGATAGCCGTAAGGGTGGAATAACTCCGCGTGTCGCGCCTCGCGTGCTGCCCGAGCGTCCTCGCCAAAGCGATCTTGCCGTATGGTCTGATGCACATGATGAACCAGCGAGGTAGGAAAGAGGGGGGCAAGTAAATGGTAAGGCTGATCTGCATCTGACGTAGGGAAGTACAGTTGCTTGGCCAGTGTATGTGAAGTGGGGGCGGCTTTATTTTGGACGATGCCGGCAAAGGCCTGCATCAGACGTTGCGCATGTTCGGCATCTTCTGAGAGTGCCGACGCGATTGCGGGGTCTTGGGTCAAGATACGAGAGAGCAGGGTCTGCCCATCGTATGTCAGTTTTAACAACTTAAAGACATCCAGCGCTGCGGCATTGCCGACCACATCATCGGTGTATGCGCTTAGGCAGTGACTGCCGACAAGGTGGGCTGCGGAGTGGACATATCCGCTGGCGTAAATGGTCGAGCCGCGCGCGTCGGGGTGGATTGGCTTGAGCGTATGCGTGGCGAGCGTGATCTGATCGACCCGTCGGGCGGCATCATCCAGCCAGACATGCGGGCTAAATGCGGTTTCAATCTTGTCTCGATCATCAGGTTTGGCTTTGAGTTTCGCTTGCTTGCGTTCGTCAATGAAGGTATGGATGACGTGTCGGAGGGCTATCGATTCTGACCGCAAATTTTCATTCATAACACCCTGTCCTTGATGAGTGAGAAGTCAATTTATCTATCGATTGAAGCACTGCTATAGGTTTCTGTAAACCAGATTTTGTTGTATTTAGAAGAGAATATGATGATGTTGTTTGGACCGTATCATCCTCTTTTAGGCTCTAACTGTGAGGTCTATTGAAAAGATCTCCTCCTAAACCCAAACTCCGGCGCATACAGCCAATGTGCTGGTTCGTCAGGATCATCATCCAGCGAGACTTCACCAAAGCGTCTGGCGCAATCCTCTATAGAGAGCTCGAGTTTTTCGGCCAGCAGTGCCAACGCGGTCAGATAATCTGCGCTCCCCCAAAAACAGATGCGCTCACCGACGGTGAAAGACAATACACCAAATAGAGCATCGTTAGGGACACGCGCTCCCTCATCATTAAAATGCACATAGTTCCAGCCATCCTCATCTTCGTTGGGCATCAGGTTGATCCTGATCTGAGGACGACCCGCACGGAAGGGCTGATGATATTGCAGTACGCTGGATAAATGAGCGGGTGTGCGCCAGAAATAAGGTACGGATAGCACACGGCTATCATCTGTGTGCAGCATCAAGTCCTGCAGGCGTTGATGTTCTAGATCAACGAGTTTTTCACGCGGTGCAAGGATAGGCTGAGCCTGAATACGAGGGCTGGCATCCAGACGCTGCCATTCTTCGGGACGGAGGATGTGGTTGAGGTCATGGGATGCCAGTATATAGCCTCCGCCTTCAAAGCCGGGTTTTGTGAATATTGGTCCATGAGTTGTCTGCTGGAGAGCTTTGAAATTGGTGTTGAGCAGATAAAGATTGGTCTTGCTGTAGGCTTCGGGTCGATGGCGGCGAATGCGACCTGCCAACTGGATGATGGAGCGCATGGAAGAGGGCTCAACAATCGCCCAGTTGTAGTCGTGATCTCGACCGACTTCAGCCACCGGGCTTGCACATACGAGCCAGATATGGTGCTGCTCAGGATAGTGATCCAGAGCCGCGCGGACCTCCGGCTGCTGAAACAGGGCATCACTATCGGATCGGTTAAGCAGACGATCCAGTGTATCTTCGATCGCAGATCGCACCAATAAGGGATGGCGCGAATGATACGTGCAGATATGAAGGCGTTGCTGACCGTCTACACCGCGTTCGACGAGGGCGCGGGTCACATCGATCAGGGGATTAATGTTAGCCATACGGATGAGGCCAAAACTCACTTTCTTTTGCGTGATCTTATCCTGCTCATGATTTTCTTCATGTAACTGGCAAATGAGCGGGTAGAGGGCATCGGCAAACTGTGACTCTATGGGCTGTTTTTTCGGATTGCTCCGATCCATTGCCGGGAGAGTGGCGATCATGGCTGTACGGCGTACATCCTGAGCGCAACTCAATTGACTCAGACGATGTTCTACAAAGGATTGATGCTTAGCCATGAACGCCGTTGTATCTGATGGTAATGCAGCCTGACTATCAAATTCGTCAAACCATGCACAGCATACGGGCAGTTCACGTTGATCGGTACTGTGATTTTTGCGATAGATGCGCCTGCCTGCCACATAGGCGTCATACAGTCCGTGAATGAGACCCGGAGGCAGGGTAGCCGATGAGAGCAGTACGCGACTGCCCAATAGGCCAGCCCAATACACCAATCGACTGAGTGCGGGTAAATCCTCCAGACTAAAGTCATCCGGCTCATCAAGCACGAGATCGGAGGTCATGAGTCGTAACATGGGCGCAATCTGATGACCTCCTCGTGTACTCTCACTGGCAGGCATCAGATGATCGATGGTACAAGTGAGAATAGGGGCATCCAGCAGCTTCTGCGCCGAAGGATTCTTTTTAAGCCACTGGTGCAGAGAGCCTTCAGAGAGGCTGCTTTCATAATGCACATAACTATCCGATGATAGCAGTGCCTCCATGGATTCTGAGCCGGATTGGGAAAGTGAACTTTCTAAGCGCTCTTTTTCCCGCTGATTCAGCGCAGATAAATCAGTGACGGCTTGGCCTCCGACCAGAACGGCTAAATCATCATCACCTAGCCCCAACAGCCTGCGATAGGCTTCGCCGGTTTGCAGCGTCAGTGTCCGTAGACCGAGCGCAATCGAGAAGCGTGCGCCCAGCTTAGGATGAGACAACGCGTACATGATGCGTCCGTTGGCGAGGGTTTTTCCACAGCCCGTCGAGGCCATGTTGATGCCAAAGAATCCTTGCTCATGAGATGCAGCTTGTAGCGACTCAGCAACATCAAAGGCCTGATCTTGCCAGCGAAAGCGGGGATCCTTGCCTCGCCGGCGGAAGCCTTTGTGTCTTGCCAGTCGTGGCAAGTCGTGACTTAACCGAGGAATGCATCCCATGATCTTGCGGGCATGTTCACCAACCCCAATCAGGTGTTGATCCAGTTTTTGTTTTGTTACACGCTCTCCCTGTTCATTCTTTGTGCTATTGGCATATAAGGCGTGATCATAATCCCCTTGAATCGCATTGCTCTCATGCAAGGATAGGCTCGAATAATGGTGGTCAGCCAGCATCAGCACCATCCGGGCCAGATGCAGTGCATAAGGGTTCTCTAACTGGTTTTCAGTGAGTAATACAGGACGAGCCAGCATCTTGACTGCGCATTGACTGGCCTGTTTTTGCCATGTGCGACTGGTGAATGGAATGCCTTTGGAGAATTTCCAACATTTTTCTATATCTTGTTTGCTGGCTTTAGGGTGTGTGCCGGACCAGTCGGCTGAGAGTGACGCAGGTAAATCTCGAAAAAGCGCTTCTGCTCTTGCCTGATTTTTATCAATAGGCAGTCGGTGGTGTGACACGATCAGCCAACCGATAGCCTGAGCCAGAGGAGGCATCTTGTGAAAGGGGTTGCCGCCGCCTTTTATGCCATCCTGAACCAGAATATTCAGCCATGACTTGTTAGTTCCCTCAGCCGCAATCTGCGCGAGACCGTCTAGCCAGGGCTGGTCGTCCTGAGGGTTGGCAAACGATTTGACATAGGCTTCAAATAGCCGGAGTGACACCCATTCGTGCCGATACGCATCTGAGGTCGCTAGGCCTTTCGTTAGCTTGGTTTGAAAGGCCGAATTGGCTTTGCCGAAGTCATGCCAGAGCGCAGCCATTCGTGCGAGTAATTTGATTTCCTCGGCAGTATGCCAGTCATTTTCGTCCTGAACTTTCAGGATGTCGCGTGCAGTGATATTGGTGGGGACTGCACCTTGAACATTAAATTGGTTTGCATTGCCGACGATCCACATCAGTTCACTGTGATTCTGCCCACGGATCCAGTGACATGCGACTGCGGTGTTTCTGCGGGCAGTTTTCTTAAGTAATCGTCTCAGAGTGTCCAAGCCTTGCATCGTCATGGGACTCTGCCAGGTACGATCACCACGGCGTTCAGCAAACTGATCCAAGATGCGGCGAGTCTCAGTGAGTGCGCGCTTTGAACACTGTGATATCAGAAGAATATTCATGTGGTTGATTTACCCATGTGATGGGCAATATTCTTGATGGTGTCAATCATGAAATCGAGAGCTTCGGATCTGGTCAGGCTTTCAACACACGCATTTCGGAATGCCATTTCATCATCCCCACGCATGGCAGAAATAAAAGCCTGTGGCAGTATGATGGCATCTTTGATGAGATCCGCGATATCGAATACGAGCCCGCCGCGCCGGGTTTTCCCATGTAACACCGCCAGACCATGAGGTATACCGAGAACCCATGTGGCTGTCGCGGCGAGTCCATATGCCAAATAGTTGCCATGATCCAGAAATCGATTGGCGATATCGGTACCTAGACCATTTTTGGCTCGGCTAAACTCACCATACCTGACAGTTTGTGCGGCAAGTGCGAATAGGGATTTGGTCAGTCGAGCTTCTTCCGTCAGTAAAGAGGCATTATCGGGTTGGCGTTCAATATTCTGATCTGATTGGCTGATAAGTTGATCAAGCCGTGAAGCATTGACACAGAAATCTTGATTCTTCAGTGCGTGGCTCTTGAGCCAATGGTGGCGAATGTATTCGAGTCTCTGCTTTTGAAGTAATTTCGCAGCTTGTAATCGTAAATGATCTTCAAACCAAAATTTGACCCAGTGTTGTAGATATTCGGTTGGCCGATATTCACTTTGCGGTGAGAACCAGGCGACCTCAACGGCCATGTCATTTGCAGAAAACAGGGGCGTACCGCCGCCGCCACAAAAGCCAACCATCACGCCCGCTTTTGCCAACTCGCGCATCGCCGCCTGTGTAATGGAGGTACCTGTACCAAGTAAAAGCGTCGTCGTGTTGGCAATCGGTATATTCCAATATAATGATCGGCGTCCTTCATCGGTGACATATTCAACACGTCCGCCATTGACCAATACTCTGCAATAATCTAGGTAATAGATGTTGGCACGCTTTGAGTGAAGTATGGTCTTTAGATCAGAGGGTGAGAGATCATCCATGTGTGGATCCTGATGAGGGGGACAAGTGAGTTTGGGTCGAATACGGTTTCCTGATTAAATCACAGAATATTCTTCATATCTTGTTTGATCCTACTTGATCTGGCGCTTTCTTTTTGATGATCGTATCTTGCGCAAATCAGGCTGAATCTAGGTGATGATCTGCACCACGAGCCCAGCATTCGTGATCCAGAAATCTCTTCATTGAAGCAAACAGGAACTACGCTGAGCCGAAGCCAAATCATCTGCTACGCCAACTCCAACTCCCCTGAGCACAATAGTGGTGAGTCCATTGCTCACCAAATGAACTAGAATTAGTATTTGGACGGCATAAATCAATCGGAATGCATGGAAGTCCATGCATTCCTGATGTACTCATTTCCGGCATTTCTGGATACGACCTGCAATCCATGCTTCCACCTCCTGAGCTACCCAGCCGACAGTGCATTCGGTCAGTTTAAAGCTTTTGGGAAAGTCTGGATCATAGCGGGGCGAGTGCTCGTCCATCAAATCGTAGATGGTGGAGCGATGAGGGTGGCTCAGTTTTACTCCGCGTTTTTTACATCAACAGCGCGCCAAGTGGCTCACTTTTGCTCCGCCATTTACAGGATAATGTTACGCAAAGAGCATTAGAGTGGTGCCAAAAAACACAACAAAACTGCAAGGCCTATGCAATTGATAGTGATGTGGTTTGGACAAATAGCAGGTGATTCTGGTTGAAGTTAACAATCTTTCAAGATTTGGGCTGTGTTCGGCATAAGGCGATGATTGCCGATGCCTCCTGTACCTGCTTCAAGAATTCGTCTTTATACAACTCTCGAATATGCATCCTAATCACATCTAAAAGTTCGTGAAGGCAGATCTGAGTATTGGGCCGAAAACTTGCCCGCTCAATTCCCGATTCCAATATAAATACAAATGTTACCGACCACCAGCCGGGCTTACGACTGCGGAGCAGATGAACGCCATTACCGGAAAAATGATTCATGCTGTGCCTTTGTTCACGAATCGCATCGCCGACATGCCAATGAATGACCATTGTAGGAGGATTTTTTTTACAGCTTTACGTGATTGGCTCATCTCAAATATAGCTTTTCATCCTTTATAGATGGGATAGTATCGTCGTTTCATCAGTCAGATTCTGTTTAAAAATGATGAAAGAAAGAGTACGGCTGGAGTAATGGGCTCTCAATTCCGCTGACGGGACAAGCGGGAGCACGATATTCTTCAATTCAAAGAATTAATCCGCAGGATGCAATGACATGTGAGCTGGAATTAGGGCTAAGTGGTGAGAGTTAAGACTGTTTTTTTGGTCAATTGTTAGGGCTACATTTGTAGCCCCCAATCATCGCTCTTGCTGCATTTTTCTTTAAATCATCACGCCCATCAACGCAATGCACCTACGGGCCTGATCAATTGTCGATCCACCCAGAACTGGCTATTTTTGTTGCTCAATCGCTGACGCCGATCTGTGATGACTCTTGCGTTATCAATCTCTATACATTGTCTTGAGAACGCAGAATCAAGCTTACGCCCTCTACCGGGTCCGCACCCAAG
>Ga0164294_10000976_pt1 | contig 27070 bp, 20 predicted proteins | sample GEODES005metaG_FD_111479 | JGI IMG/M metagenome (GOLD analysis project Ga0164294, IMG submission 111479) | Oligotrophic lake water microbial communities from Sparkling Lake, Wisconsin, USA - GEODES005 metaG | ecosystem: Environmental > Aquatic > Freshwater > Lake | place: USA: Sparkling Lake...
ATTCAAGTAATAGTCTAGATTCAAACGATCAGGAACATCAAAAAAAATTATTAGAACAAAAAGGGCAAATAGGAGATTCAAAACTCCAACAAAGTAATAAACCAGAAAATGCACGTGACAAAACGTGGAGAGTCGCGCAAGGGGAAAATGATTCTCCAAGGGTACCCAAGTTACGCAATACAAGATCTCAGCCAAACCTCTTTATAAACATGGACAGTCAGCCTGTGAGTTCGTCGCATACGCCGCCTAAAGCGCGTGAGTTAAACAGTACTCCAAAGAAGCCAACAACTAGTAGTTCGACGACGGTGCCGATCTCGCAATCGGATGCTTTGTCTACTCCCCAATCGGCCAGCAGCGGGTCGAGTGCTACCGTTGCCCTTGCTTCCCCTAAAGAAAAAATAAGTGAAAAGGGAGCGGTAAACGCGTCAGATCTTCCCATAGGGCTAGACGTGATTATTGACCTCGGAATTCAGAAGTTCATCCTCAAACCAGAAAAATTAGCACGCTTACTAGTCACTATAGACAGTCAGTACAGAGAAAAAGAGGGTGCTGAAAGAATAAAAACTATGCTGAGAGAGTCTTTGTTCATCATAAATTATCAGTCGTCATCAGGCGCGATGTACGAAAAGCTAAACATCATTGAAAGATTTTGTGAGCCATTTATAAAACATCATCTGGACCCTAAAAAATTAGATGAGCTGCTACAAAAAGCGATGCGTGAATACGCCAAAGTGGGAGAAAAAGTTACCAAGCTTAGTGAGGGTTTGCGTACGGTGGAACAAGTTAACCATCCGGAGATAGTGCACTTGATGGCGCCAACAATGAATTTAGTGGGCGATTATTTTTTTGGTTCAGATATGAAGTTAGCGTCATCTAACTTTCCCGATTCTATAAAAAAATTATTTCTGGAGATTGATCGACAGGTAATTACGAGGTTTGGAAAAACTGAAGGCGGTGGAATGAAAGACCAGCTACAGCTAAGGAAAAGTGCATTAGTAGGATTTATTTCCACGTTTTCTTTTATGACTATTTGGGCTCCTAAACTTGCGGCAGATACAAAAAAAGGCGCTGGCTTTTATGCAAAGCTAAGTAGCTATATAAATTCATACCTCGTTAATAAAATAGATCCCTTTGTGATTGATATTTTGATCAATCAGGAGCATCAGTCGAAAAAGGTAAAAAGCTATATTTTGGATCACGAAAAAGAACTCGTGGTAAGTACTCAGTCAGCTAGCAAACTTCAATTGGTGGGAGTTGAAAAGAGCGGCATGCTTAGCTCGATTAAAAACTTGTTTTCGCCTAGGTCTAGTTCGACTTCTTATTTAAGTGGTGCATCAAGAGAGACGACGGATGAAGACAATGATTTTAATGAAGAAGCTAACCGACAGAGAGAGATGCAAAGAAAAAGGATTGTGAGATTGACGGAGTTTGCAAAAATAGCTGGGTTAGACAAAATTTCAACTGAATTTTTTATTTTGATTAGAAACAAAATTATTGATCTGAAAGCCAAAGACTATAACGCGTTTACAAAAGACCCTGTTGCGTATTGTCATCAACAGTTGGAAGCTTTCAAGATGCAAAAAGATGAAAAAAATGCAGACTCAGAGTTGTTTAAAAAGATTGAGCAATCAATCAATTCATATGGTGCAAATTTAGAAATTAGAAATGAAGAAAAAAAATCACAATTTAATTCGCCCTTACTGACGCCCGATGTGAACCCTCTCAAAAAATCAGGTGTAGCTGATCAAGACGCTGAGAAAATTGATGCTACAGAATCATCTTCATCGGCAGTTGAGCAAAAAGTCAGCGCAGATGTTCAAACTGAATCAAAGCCTGTTTCGGAAAAAATAGATTCGGACAGTAGTACGTCGGTTGAGACTGAAAAAAGTGATGACTAGTGGCGAGCTCTAATCGTATAAGCTTGGTATGCCTTCGGGCCGTGTTTTAAAGCGTTTGTGTGACCAAAAATATTCAGCAGGTGCTTCTTGAATGCGCTCTTCAATGAATGCATTCATGAAGCGAGTCGCCTGCTCTATATCGTCTCCCGGATAGTTTTCCCAAGGCGGGAAAAAACGCACTTCCCAGCCGCGATAATGCGGCTGGAATCGAGTCACGACGGGGACGATCTGCCCTTCAGTGGCTGCTGCCAGTCGTGCCGGCGCAGTCAAGGTGGCAGCTGGTATTCCAAAAAATGGTACGAACACCGATTCCTTGCGCCCGAAATCCATATCCGGAAGCATGAGGAAAGGTCTGCCGCTGCGCATGGCGCGAATAATGGGTTTAATGCCTGCATTGCGTGCCAATAAATTTCGTTCATCAGTCGTAAAGCGCAATCGTCCTTTGCGCAGTGCTTCATCAAACAGTTCGCTGTGCTGGCGTACATAGATTGAACATGCGGGTCCCGCCATGGTGATGGCTGTGCCAGCGACTTCAAGGCACACAAAATGTGGGCAAAGATAAATGGTGGGTCGTTCTTTTGACAATTTTGTGGGAATGGCGGGCGTCACTTTGATTAAGCGACGCAGCCGATCGGGTGAGGCCCACCAAAGTATTCCGCGTTCTAAGATGCTGCGTGCATAACCTTGAAAATGGGCGCGAGCAATAGCGATGCGCTGCTTCTCTGTCATTTTAGGAAAACAGAGGCGCAAATTCGTGAGTGTGATGTGACGTCGCTCGGGGATCGCGATAAATAAAATACTGCCTATGAATTTACCTATCCGCCCCAAGATGGGCAGCGGTAGCCAATGCAGTACCCACATAATCGCAAGTAGTACTCTCATGATGCCTGGTCCGAAGATAAAGCGATTGCAGGTGGTTGACCTTTAAAGCGGTTGTAACTCCAAAAATATTGTGAGGGGCAGCGCGTAATTAAATCTTCCATGGCAGCATTTATGATTCCTGCCTGCTCTTCAGGTGTTCCTGTTAACTGACGGTCAAATGGAACGAAGTGAACAGCATAGCCTTTGCCATAAGCTAGTCGCTCGGCATACGACAAGATAACAGTCGCACCACTCATTTGCGCTAGCTTGGCAGGAAGCGTCATGGTGTAGGCGGGTTTGCCGAAAAATTTTGTCCACACACCTTCACCAGCGCGCGGCACTTGATCGGGCAAAAGTCCCACTAAGCCACCTTTGCGCAGTGTTTTTAATAGTGTGCGAACGCCCGATAAATTCGCCGGAGCTAGCGCAAGGCCATCACGCTGACGTGCGTTTTCCAACAATGGTTCAAGCATGGCCATGCGTGGTGGTCGGTACAGCGCAGTCAGTGGCGCGCGACTAGCGATAACTTGCGCAATGATTTCGAAACAGCCTAAATGTGGTGTCAAAAAGATTACGCCTTTCCCGCTGTCTATGGCTGATTGAGCAATTTCCCATTCATATACCTTGGCCGAGCGCAGAACGCGCGATGAACTACCACACCAAATAAATGGAAGTTCTAATAAGTTTTTACCGGATTCTGCGATTGTCTGATGGAGTGCCGCGAGATAGCCGGCTTGCTTTAAATTCAATCGCATACGCTCACGATAGGTGTGCGAAGAGGCGTAGGTGAGCCAGCCTGCAGCAGCACCAAGTGCATGCATCAGCGGCAGCGGCAGCCAAGCCAAAATCTGGAATACGCGCAGCAGCATGCGGAGAAGGTAAACGGAGACTTTACTCAAAACAAGAGAGAGGCGTAAAATACCACGAAAGTTTTCACCGCCGAGTTAATCAGACAACTTGCGAGGCGGTCTACAAATTTCGCTAAAGCGTCGCAGGCTCAGGAGATTGCCGCGACACGTTGTCAATCTTTATAACTAGGAGCTTGCATGTCACACGACTATCTTTTTACTTCCGAATCAGTGTCCGAAGGTCATCCGGACAAAGTTGCTGATCAAATTTCCGATGCGATTCTCGATGCGATTCTTGAGCAGGATCCGCGCGCGCGCGTAGCTGCCGAGACTTTGTGTAATACCGGTCTGGTAGTGCTCGCAGGTGAAATCACCACGTCGGCGAATGTGGACTACATTAAAGTCGCGCGCGACACACTCAAAGGCATAGGCTACGACAACACCGATTTTGGTATTGATTACCGTGGTTGCGCCGTGATGGTTTGCTACGACAAGCAGTCACCCGATATCGCTCAGGGTGTGGATGAAGGCAAAGGTATCGATCTGGACCAGGGTGCGGGTGACCAAGGCTTGATGTTTGGTTACGCCTGTAACGAGACGCCTGAGCTGATGCCGGCGGCGATTCACTACGCTCACCGCATCGTCGAGCGCCAATCGCAGTTGCGCAAAGATGGTCGCTTGCCATGGTTGCGTCCGGATGCAAAATCACAAGTCACACTCAAATACCTGGATGGCAAGCCGGTCTCTATCGATACGATCGTGTTGTCGACTCAGCACGCGCCAGAAATGGAGCACAAGCAGATTGAAGAAGCCGTTATCGAGCAAATCATCAAACCGGTCGTTCCTAAAGAATGGCTCAATGGCACGCGCTTTTTGGTAAACCCAACGGGTCGTTTTGTTATCGGCGGTCCACAGGGTGACTGCGGACTCACTGGCCGCAAAATTATCGTAGACACCTACGGCGGCGCAGCACCTCACGGCGGTGGTGCATTCTCAGGTAAAGATCCTTCCAAAGTTGACCGTTCGGCAGCATACGCGGGTCGTTACGTAGCGAAAAATATTATCGCTGCTGGTTTGGCAGAAAAATGTCAGATTCAGATTTCATACGCTATCGGTATTGCGAAGCCAACGTCGGTGATGGTGACAACGTTTGGTACCGGTAAGGTCAGCGATGAAAAAATCGAAGCGCTGGTCCGTGAGCATTTCGATTTACGTCCTAAAGGTATTGTGCAAATGCTCGATTTGCTGCGTCCTATTTATCGTAAGAGCGCAGCCTATGGTCACTTCGGTCGCGAAGAACCCGAATTCAGCTGGGAGCGCACCGACAAAGCAGCTGCATTGAAAGCAGCTGCTGGCTTGTAATTAGTGTTGTCGTAGTCTTGCAGGGCAGGTTAGCGATTCGCTGCCTGCCCTTTTTCTTTGTTGCGACATCGTCGACGAATAGAGCAGTAAAACTCAGTCTATTCTTGAGCGCAAAAAAAATAGCTGCTGCTACAGTCAATCGCATTACTCTGTTGCAGTGTTATGACTATGTGCATTCTTTTGCGTCGGTGTGGGTTGATTAGCTATGCAGTACTCGCATCATTAACTTTGCAGTTAACGTTTAGTGTTACTGGCTACGCTCAAGAGGCCACACCTCAGGCTAAAGCTGGTCTTCAAGCTACATCATCGAATCAGATAGCCGCTCCTACAGAGGTCGATCATCTGATCATCACTCCCCGCGTAATTAAAGGCAAAAAGCTTAGCGAACAACTTGAGCGTCGTAACGATAGTCATCTTTCAAGTATCGCAGCAAGGTCATTAAGTATTGAGCGACAGTTATCGGGTAAGTCACATTTACTTAAATTGGATAGAGCCGTTTCTTTAGACGAAGCGCGCGCACTGGCTGCCAAGCTCTCCACAAACACTGAAGTTGAATCCGTAGAGCCCGACGTGCGAATGCAAGCGCATGCTTTTATGCCCAACGATCCTGGATACTCAGGGGCGCCAGGTCAATGGCATTTCATGACGCCCATAGGTAGCAACGCTGGAGGCGCTGATTTGCCACCTGCATGGGACATGACACTGGGTAATGGAACGGTAGAAGTCGCAGTGCTTGATACAGGTTATCGACCTCATTCGGATTTGCAGGCTGTGCTGCCTGGTTATGATTTTGTCAGTAGTGTGGCGATAGCAAATGATGGCAATGGTCGAGATGCTGATGCGAGCGATCCCGGTGATGCAGTGGTGGCGAATGAATGCGGCAGAGGGGCAGCTGCTGCGCGATCCAGTTGGCACGGCACGCACGTGATGGGAATTATTGCCGCGTTAATGAACAATGGTTTGTATGGCACTGGTATGGCGCCTAATGTGCGGATTGTGCCCGTCAGAGTGCTCGGTAAATGCGGAGGCTATACTTCCGACATCATTGATGGAATGCGCTGGGCTGCAGGTTTGGCCGTTCCAGGGGCGCCCAAAAATGCGTATCCGGCTCGCATCATCAATCTGAGCTTAGGTATACCAGGCACGTGTTCGCGTGCGTTTCAAGCAGCGATCAATGATGTGAATGCTGCAGGCGCTATCGTGGTGGTTTCGAACGGTAATGGTGGTTATAGCAGCGTGAATCAGCCAGCTAATTGCGCGGGCACACTCGCCGTAACTGCGCACAGCGTTGATGGTGATAGCGCGACTTACGCCAACCTTGGTGTGCAAACGTTAATTAGCGCACCCGGTGGCGGTTGTGGAACTCTCGCACGCAATTGCGTCGAAATATATTCATCAAACGGGTTAGGTATTTATTCGCTTGGAAATACCGGAGCTAGCAGGCCCGCATCCGATGGCTACTCAATTAAATACGGCACCAGCATGGCAGCACCCCACGTGTCCGGAGCGATTGCGTTGATGCTGTCACTTAATCCATCGCTATCGCGTGATGAAGTCGTTTCATTATTGCGAGCTTCGGCGCGAGCTTTTCCTGCAGGTAGTGCTTGTCTCTTGCGTGCGAATAGTGGCATGTGCGGTGCAGGTATTCTCGATGTCTATGCAGCGCTTACATCCATTGCGCCCGCTATACATATTGCGAATCTATCTCAGGTGGCGTCGCCCGGCGCGCTAGTTAATTTAGATGCCAGCGCTATTTCGCCTAGCGGCCATCAAGTTATCAGCTATGAATGGCATGCATCGCCCTCCAACAAAATCCCTATTAGCGTTTTAAATGCCGATACGGCGAATGCTAGTTTTGTAGCGCCTGCTACGGGCACATATCAGTTCGTAGTGCTCGTAACCGACAGCAGCGGGACTACTAGTAACGCGAGTGCCACTGTGCGCATCAATAGCGCGCCAGTTATTCAGAGTGTGACGACGCATCAGGTAGCTGCTGGAAAAACTCTAACGATTAAGTTAGTAGCGATGGATGCGGATGGCAACAAACCCGTATTTCATGCGATTGCATTACCTGATGGGGCGACACTGAGTGCTGCAGGTGTATTCAACTGGGCGCACGCTTCACCTATTGGGATTTACACCATTAGCGTGGCTGCCAGCGATATGGATGCCACGGGTAGCACGATGAGCTTTACTGTTGAAGTGCCACAAGGCCTGCAGACGAGCGCAGGTGTCAGTAGCGGTAGCAGTTCGGGTGGCGGTGGTGCTATCGATGTCGAGTGGTTAATAGCGATCACGAGCTTACTCGTTGTTACGCGTTGTCGACGTGTCTACTGAAACTGAATTTATCAAACATTCTCAACGTTGTATGAATGACCACCAGCGCACGAATTTTTTCGCGCTATTGATCTCGTTAGTACTGTGTATTTCAATAGCATCTATCTATCCAGACTCACTGCAGTTACTTATGTGGGATCGCGCAGCGATCGATACGGGTCAGTGGTGGCGTCTGCTGACGGCTCATCTGGTGCATCTGAATGCTCCTCACTTGCTATTGAATCTATTCGGGTTGCTGTTAATCGTAGAAATTTTGTGTCAATCAATGACTGCGCTCGAATTAACGAGCTTGCTACTAATATGCGCACTAGGTATTAGCAGTTTGCTACTGTATTTGCAATTATCTTTGCAGTGGTATGCCGGTTTATCTGGTGTGTTGTATGGATTGTGGGCGGCGGGCGCAGCACTGACATGGCTGAGTGGGCGTCAAGGTTTGGCCATTTGTGCAGGAATTGCTTTAGTTGTTAAGTTAATTTTGTTTAATCACTCATTTTTTAGCATGCCCGTCGTGTCTGTTGCGCATGTGTATGGAGCTGCTTCAGGTTTGCTTTGGGTGTGCTTGTGGTGGGTAAGTGAACGCAAAGTGATTTTCGATTAAAATACTGCCCAGCCAAGGAGCGTTGCGACAAAGTTCATACTTTGCCAGGCTTGGCCTTCATACCGCAACTGCGCTCACGTTACTTTTTTTCAAAGAAAAGGAGGGCGTGATGAGCGCCGTATTAAAATCCGCAACTACCCACGACTATCACGTAGCTGACATCAGTCTGGCTGACTTTGGCAATAAAGAAATGCGTATTGCCGAAACCGAGATGCCTGGTTTGATGGCGATTCGTCAAGAATTTGCTGCGTCACAACCGCTGAAAGGCGCGCGCGTTACTGGTTCGTTACACATGACGATACAGACCGCCGTGCTGATTCAAACTTTAGAAGCGCTCGGCGCCCAAGTTCGTTGGGCTTCATGCAACATCTATTCCACACAAGATCACGCTGCGGCAGCGATTGCTGCAAGCGGTACCCCCGTGTTTGCCTACAAAGGCGAAACATTGGATGAGTACTGGGATTACACGCATCGTATTTTCGAATGGACGGATGGCGGTTACTCCAACATGATTCTTGATGATGGTGGCGATGCTACTCTGCTTTTGCACCTGGGTACACGTGCAGAAAAAGACATCAGTGTGTTGGACAACCCTGATTCAGAAGAATCGGTTTGCTTGTTTAATTCAATCAAGAAAAAACTCGCAACCGACAAAACATGGTATTCGACACGTTTGGCACACATCATAGGCGTGACCGAAGAAACCACCACCGGCGTGCATCGTTTGTACCAGATGCATAAAGAAGGCAAATTGGCTTTCCCTGCAATCAACGTCAATGACTCGGTAACCAAGTCAAAGTTCGACAACCTGTACGGTTGCCGTGAATCCTTGGTTGATGCGATCAAACGCGCGACCGATGTCATGATCGCAGGTAAGGTTGCTGTCGTGGCTGGTTACGGCGACGTAGGCAAGGGTTCGGCACAGGCGCTGCGCGCATTGTCAGCCCAAGTGTGGGTGACAGAGATCGATCCGATTTGTGCGCTTCAGGCAGCGATGGAAGGCTATCGAGTTGTGACTATGGATTACGCGGCAGAACATGCGGACATCTTTGTTACAGCCACCGGTAACTACCACGTGATCACGCTTGAGCACATGAAGAAGATGAAAGATCAGGCCATCGTTTGTAATATCGGTCACTTCGATAATGAAATTGAAGTTGTCGCACTTAAGCAGTACAAGTGGGAAAACATTAAGCCGCAAGTTGATCACATTATTTTCCCAGATGGTAAGCGCATCATTTTGTTGGCTGAAGGTCGTTTGGTGAACTTGGGCTGCGGTACGGGCCATCCATCGTACGTGATGAGTTCATCATTTGCGAATCAGACGATTGCTCAGATCGAGTTGTTTACGCAAACCAAAAACTATCCTATCGGCGTGTACACCTTGCCTAAGCATTTGGATGAGAAAGTCGCGCGTTTGCAACTCAAAACACTCAATGCACAGTTGAGCGAGCTGAGCCAAGAGCAGGCTGAATACATCGGTGTGAAGCAACAAGGCCCATTCAAGCCTGAGCACTACCGTTATTAATAGCCTGTTTATTTTGGGTTGTTGAAACGGTTTTGCGGGATATGACAAGCTCCGCCTGTTACTCAGTGGCAGGCGGACTTGCCCTTAACCTGCTTTATCATTCCTTCAAACCATGCGACTACTGCTATTGTGGCTCATAAATACACTGGCTCTATTTGCCATTCCACGCTTAGTGGATACAGTGCATATAGACAGCTTTTCCACAGCATTAATAGCGTCACTAGTACTTGGGTTGGTAAACACACTCATTCGCCCTATCCTGATAATCCTCACCCTGCCGGTCACATTTCTCACGTTGGGATTGTTTATCTTCGTGATCAATGGCTTGATGTTTTGGGCTGTAGCTGATCTTGTGAACGGCTTTCAGGTGGATAGTTTTGGAGCAGCTATGCTGGGAGCGATGATCTACAGCATTGCTTCATGGGTTTTGTCTACGCTATTTATTCGAGATTAAATGGTCGAGTCATCTAAAGTATCTAAGCGCCACTTTAGCGTTGAATTTTTCCCGCCAAAAACTAGCGAGGGTGCTGATAAGCTGCGTGCTACGCGTCAGTCACTTGCACAATTAAAACCTGAGTATTTCTCAGTCACCTTTGGTGCCGGTGGTTCCACCCAATCGGGCACGCGTGACACGGTTTTCGAGATTCAAAAAGAAGGCTTTGAGGCAGCGCCGCATATTTCATGCATAGGTCGATCGCGTGCTGACTTGCGTGAAATTCTGGCTGAGTACAAATCAGCAGGTATACGGCGTTTAGTTGCTTTGCGTGGCGATTTACCAAGCGGCTTTGGTGGCTCTTCAGGTGACTTCAATCATGCCAATGAATTGATTGAGTTTATTCGTGCTGAAACGGGTGATTTGTTTCATATCGAAGCCGCTGCGTATCCTGAGATGCATCCGCAAGCCAAATCACCGCAAGATGATTTGCAAAATTTTGCGCGTAAAGTAAAAGCAGGCGCTAATTCAGCGATCACTCAGTACTTTTATAATGCCGATGCGTATTTCCGTTTTGTAGATGATGCGCACAAAATAGGTGTTGATGTACCAGTAGTGGCCGGCGTTATGCCCATTACTAATTACACGCAGTTGATGCGTTTTTCAGAAATGTGTGGCGCAGAGATGCCGCGTTGGATACGGCTCAAGCTAGCCAGCTTTGGGGATGACAGCCAGGCAATCCGAGCGTTCGGTTTAGATGTGGTCACTGCGCTGTGTGAGCGACTGCTGCTGGGCGGTGCTCCGAGTTTGCATTTCTATTCATTGAATCAAGCGGGTCCAACGACAGCTATTTGGCGGCAACTCAATCACGGTTAAAGCACGAAGTAAAAAAATGTGCAAAGTAGTAAAAGCCCAGCGCTAATCCGTGATGATGAGGTCGAGCGGGATATCATGCGCTTCGGCTGCAAACTGAGTGCGAGTGATGGCATATGCAATTCCTATCGCAGTGGGTCTCGGTTTTTGAGCCAAGGTGCGATCGAAATAGCCGCCGCCATAACCTACTCGAAATCCTTCATCATTAAATCCTACGCAGGGTGCAAGCACGACGGCAGGTTGTAGGGTGTGCTTATGTTGAGCAGGTGCCATTGTTCCGCTGGCATCTCGCGCTAATAGTTCACCTGGCTGCCAGCGAACGTAGATGAGTGCTTGGTTTTTTTCCAAAACCACAGGCATGGCCAGCGTGATGCCGCGAGAGCTTAGCGTTTCGTACAGAGCTATAAGCTCAGGTTCCGACGACATCGCGATATAAGCCCCAAGTGATGCCGGCTGATGTAAATCTAACCAATCTGAGAGTCGCTGCGATATGCGTGCATCCGCCAAGGCTTTTGCATCAGCGCTCATGTTGCGGCGAGCTGAGATCAGCTGCTGGCGTAATTCCACTTTATTTGTTGGGGTTTGCATTGCTAAAAATAGCCACTTTCATGTCGATAGTTCTGAATGCTGCATGGTATTCTAAGAGACTATAAAGGAACGACGCTATGCATGTTGTAAAGGCATGAAAGTTTGTCACTACTTTAAATTTTTACACTTTTTTTATCTAGTAATTCATTCATGAAAATTTCGGATGTATTGATGGTGCGCGCGGCTCGTGTGGTTTTTTCGGCCATGAAGCAGCATCTTTCTGTGGCTTTGCTAGTCACGGCGCTGGTTCCGATGGCGCATGCCACGACAGCAAATAAACGCGCCATCTTGATCGGCGGTGGTGCAGATGCAGACTTCATCACCTTGCGCGATGCATCGGCGCGCGGCGATATGGGTGATACCGGGCGCCTTGCGGCTCGTTTAACTGACTATCCGATTCAATCGTATGTTGACTATTATCGTCTCTACCCGCGACTTGTCTCGACACCGGAAGGTGAAATTCGTAGCTATCTGAATCGTTATGACGGTACCGCTATTGCAGATCGTTTGCGGAATGATTGGTTACTGATCTTGGGTCGAGCGCGCGACTGGCGATTGTTTGATGAACAATATCCTTTATTTGTTTTGAATGATGATTTACAAGTGAAGTGCTATGCGCTGTCATCGCGTGTTGCGAAAGGTGAAAATGTCGTTAAAGCAGCGCGCGAATTATTAGTACAACCCAAGAATTATGGCGAAGCTTGTGTTGATTTAATTCATCGTTTGTATCAGAACAGGCAGTTCGGTGAAGAAGATGTTTGGCGTCAAGTTCGCTTGGCTGCTGAATACGGTGCAACGGGTGTGGCGCGACGTATTGCGTACTTCATTGATGTTAGCGAGCGCCAGCTGATGCCAGCGATTGAACGGTCCTCTGCATTTGTTGAGCGAGGTGCAGCAGGTTCGCAAGCGGTGCGTGAATTATTTGTGATTGCTTTAGGTCGGGTAGCGAAAGAGAATCTAGACAAAGCAGAACGCGCATTGCATAAATCATTGTTTCGACTAAGCCATGAAGAGCAAGCGCAAGCGTGGGCGCAGATAGCCTTGCATGCCTCGATGGGACTCTCAAAAGAAGCGGCTAACTTTTGGCGTAAGACTTGGGATGCCACTTTGTCACACGATGGATATCAATGGCGCGTTCGTGCTGCCTTGCGCGATGGTGATTGGTCTATGGTGGCACGCGCGATCGACAGCATGCCGCGCGACCTTCAAAAAGAACCGACTTGGATTTATTGGCGTGGTCGCGCTCACCTCGCACAGCATCACACTGACGATGCGCAAAAATTATTTCAAACCATCGCAAGTCAGACTACTTTTTATGGAATTTTGGCCTCGGAAGAGTTAGGTCAAAAATTCGTGGTGCCAACGCGTCCATCAGCACCCACTGCAGAAGAATTGTCTGAGGCGATGTCGAACCCAGGTTTTCGTAATTCACTCAAGCTACTTGATCTTGATTTACGTTTCGAAGGCAATCGTGAGTGGAATTGGCAATTACGTAAACTCAATGATCGTCAATTATTAGCGGCCGGTGAATTTGCGCGTCAGAGTGGCGTGTTAGATCGGATGGTCACAACAGCCGATCGTGCAAAGGTGGAGTCAGATTTCACTCAGCGTTTTCCAACGCCGCATGACGACATCATGCAAACAGCTATTCAGCCGCTGAGTTTGGATAAAGCGTGGGTGTATGGATTGATTCGGCAAGAGTCTCGTTTCGTAAAAGCGGCGCGCTCGAGTGTGGGCGCATCTGGCTTGATGCAAATCATGCCTGCCACAGCAAACTATGTGGCGCGCAAAATAGGTATGTCTGGTTTTACGCTCAGTAACCTGAACGACATTCGAACGAATATCACTCTCGGGACTCATTATTTGAATATGGTGTTGGGAAATCTCGGTGGTTCGCAGACCTTAGCTACAGCTGCTTACAATGCCGGTCCAAGTCGTCCGCGATTATGGAGAGCGACGCTGGAAAAGCCCATCGAAGGAGCTATCTTTGCAGAGACGATTCCTTTTTCAGAAACCCGCGGCTATGTAAAAAATGTATTGGCGAATGCGACCTGTTATTCAGCGTTGTTTGAGAATAAAGGACCTAGCTTGAAATCTCGTTTGGGCATCATATCGCCACGCGACGCCATGTTGAATGAAATCGGTGATTTACCCTAAGATGGTAACTATGCGACACGAATCTATTTTAGTTATTGGTGGCAGTGGATTTATCGGCTCACACATCGTGGCGCAACTTGCGGCGACCGGTCGCCGCGTTATTGTGCCCACGCGCCGACCGCACCGCGCACATCACTTAACCGTATTGCCGACAGTTCAATTAGTTAAAGCGGATGTATTTGACCCGGTGGCACTCGATCGGTTGATGCAGAATGCAGATGCTGTGATCAATTTAGTCGGCGTGCTGCACTCATCAGGCGGGAACCCTTGGGGTCCTGCCTTTGAACGTGCTCACGTCGAGTTGCCACTACGTTTAGTGGCGGCATGTCAGCGTGCGGGAATTAAACGTTACTTGCATATGAGTGCGCTGGGTGCCGACGAGCATGGTCCCTCTATGTATCAGCGATCCAAAGCGGCGGGCGAAAAAATAATGTCAGCTGCAACAGGCCTTGAGCTGACGTTATTTCGTCCTTCTGTGATATTCGGCCCTGAAGATAAATTTCTCAATATGTTTGCGCAACTTCAGTCTGTATTGCCTGTATTAGCTTTGGGTGGTGTGCAAACAAAATTTCAACCGGTGTTTGTTGGTGATGTTGCGCAGGCATTTGTGCAGGCGCTTGATAACATAGACACCATCGGTCAAACCTATGAGTTGGTTGGGCCGACCGTCTACAGCATGAAAGAACTGCTGCATCTTTCTGGTGTGTATAGCGGTCATCCGCGGCCTGTGATTGAATTGCCTGCTGGCCTCGCTCGTATACAAGCCTTCCTGCTCGAGCATATACCGGGTGGCCCTATCATGAGTCGCGATAATCTCGACTCTATGAAAGTGGATAACGTTGCCTCGGATCTTCACGCCACACCACCAGCGTGGCTCCCCACGCCATTAGAAGCGGTGGCACCCCGCTACCTTGCACCTCACTAATCACGATGGTGCCGACCTACAAAACCTATGTGGTGGGCGGAGCAGTGCGTGATGCGCTGATGGGTTTAGCTGTCAAAGATAGAGATTACGTCGTGGTTGGTGCGACGCCTGAGCAAATGATATCAGCAGGCTTCATTGCGGTCGGTAAGGATTTTCCGGTTTTCCTTCATCCCACAACACATGAAGAATATGCGTTAGCTCGCACTGAACGAAAAACTGCACCGGGTTACACGGGCTTCGCATTTCACGCGGCGCCTGATGTCACGCTGGAACAAGACTTACAGCGTCGTGATCTGACGATTAATGCAATTGCACAAGATACCGACGGCACGTTGATCGATCCTTGTAATGGTCAAGCCGATATTAAAAACAAAGTGTTTCGGCATGTCTCACTCGCATTTTTGGAAGACCCTGTGCGTATATTGCGCCTTGCACGTTTTGCGGCGCGCTTCACTGAATTTAGTATTGCACCGCAGACGGCCACTCTTATGCATCAGATGGTTGAGTCAGGCGAAGTGGATGCGTTGGTGTCGGAACGAGTATGGCAAGAGATTGCGCGTGGCTTAATGGAAGTGCAGCCTTCACGTATGTTTGCAGTGTTGCGTGAGTGTGGGGCGCTCAAGCGCTTGATGCCAGAGCTGGATCGATTGCTTGATCAAACTATCCATACCCAACAACATTCCGTCGTCGTCGCTGAAAAAATAAGGCGCGAACTAGATGCCGCCGCACAATCGGGGGTGTCGCTACCTATTCGATTTTCAGTAATTGCTTATCACTTAGCCAGTGAACAGCAGGCGATGGAGTTATGTCTTCGCTTAAAGCTGCCGAATGAAGTCAAAGAGCTTGCAGTGATGACTGCGCGCGAGCGCGCAGCGGTTCACGGTGCTGCAGAGATGTCGGCTGATGCTATCGTCAAAACGCTTGAGCGTTGCGATGCATTTCGTAAGTCAGATCGTTTTGCTGATTTATTAAAGCTATATGAATTAATTCATATAAGCAGCCATAATAAAGACACATTTACTTCAATCGAATTATTCCAAGGTTCACTTGAAGCCGCAAAAGCGGTTAACGCAGGCGAGATTGCCGCTGCGGTCGCAATTGATCATCCTCAAAATCCTGCACAACACATTGCTGCCGCAGTCCATGCCGCCCGTGTGAATGCAGTGCAAGCTGAACTAGACCGTCGATAAAAAAACGGATCCGATGGGTTGATCGGATCCGTAAACACGCCTACATAGTAAAGCGTGGAGACGTGGCAGTTAAGCCACCGCGGAGTAAAAAATTGACATCATCATTTCTGAAAAATTCAAATTAGGCCGAAGTGAAGGAATGTTTATTTGGAGCCTGGACGCATAGTCATTTTCATTTCATCTTCACTCAGTTTGCCATCCTTGTTAGTGTCTAACTTGTCGAAATCGCGGGATAAGCGTTTCATACTTGCTGCCTCAACTTCAGCTCGGCTGAGGGAGCCGTCACCATCTTTGTCAGCGCTTTTCCAGTGATCACGCATTTTTTCGCGCATGCCTTGGCGAAATTCGTCATGCATAATTTTGTGATGGGCTTGCATTTCTTCTTTTGAAATGAAGCCATCTTTATTGGTATCGATATCATTGAACATGCGATCGCTTCCTTCGCGCGCTTCATCGCGGCTAATACGACCGTCACCATTTTTATCAAATTTTGAGAAGGCGGGAGGTATTTTGTCGCCATGCATACCACCACTTTCATGGTGATCAGCAAGCGCGATACTACTGGTGGCGAGCGCAGCCAATAGCATTGAAATAGCGGAGACGTGTTTCATGATGACCTCGTTGTAGTGGCAGAAGTCACTATCGTGATTCACGCGACTCACCTATCACCGAGGATTTACTGCTTGTTACAGATCTGTCAGAGCCTGTCAGCTAATAGCCGTAGGCATGTAGCAAAAATTGCTGAAAAGCTTCAGCGGGTGTGCTGATTTCTTTTTCTGGATTCCACAAAGCACCCACTTCCATAGGTGGTACAAGATCAAGAATTGGGCGCGCTTCAATTCGCTTACCTTCGAGCGACCAGGGGCGAAACACCATGTCAGACAACACAGTGACACCAAAGCCATGCGCTACCAGACCACGCACAGCCTCAATCGAGGTGGTGCGAAACACAATATTCGGTTTGATGCGACGCGATTTCCAATAGCCCAGTGTTGATAATTCGGCTTCGTCGGCCGTCACCATAATGTAGGGATGTTGCGCAATGTCTTTGAACGAGGGCGAAGCAATTTTTGCTAAAGCATGGCCGGGCGCAACCCAGAGTTGTCGACGCGAGCGCACCAGCACGGCGTGAGCGAATCGTTCTAGCTTGTCAATGTTGGAAAGAATCGCGACCCCGAGATCAACTTCTTTATCAACAACAGCGCGCTCAATCTCGGTCCGGTCCATGTCGCGCAGATCAATTTCCACTTCGGGATAGCTAGCTCGAAAGCGCGCCAATAAATCAGGAAGAAAGTAGCCCAGCACGGTGTACGAAGCCGCTACGCTGACCTTACCGCGCAAGGCATTCGTGCGATAACGCGGCTTGTGTGTGGCATCGCGTACCGAATCCAAAATATGGCAAGCGTGATTAAAGAAATCCTGACCGTCAGCGGTCAGCGATACGCCTTGCGCCAGCCGCTCAAATAGCCTGACACCCAGCTCTTTTTCTAGCGCTAGCACGGCATTCGTGATGGCTGACTGCGAAACGCTTTCACTGGTGGCGGCCATGGAAAATTGGCCGTTGCGTGCCGCTGAGACGAAATAGCGCAGTTGGCGTAGGGTGACGTTATTAATGGCCATGGTCTAGATAAGGTATGCGTTTTTCGGATACGATGCTTGCGTATTTGTGATTTTACGATACCTAGGGGTCTGCCTATACTTTGGCTCTTAGATAGGCCAAAAACCTATAGTGGCGGGTGAGTCGGTCACGCACATTAAGTGCCGCCACCCACAAAATGATTGGGGGACTTTATGAACGCACCATTGGATAGGCAGCAGGCACTGCAGCCGGACGCTATTTCCCTTGACGATAAATACACGCTCGATCATGGACGTGTTTTTCTGACCGGCACCCAGGCCATTATTCGTTTGCCCATGATGCAGCGTCAGCGTGATCTGGCGGCTGGGCTAAACACAGCAGGTTTCATCACAGGTTATCGCGGCTCACCTTTGGGCTCTGTCGATCAAACGGCGATGAAGGCGAAAAAATTTCTAGAAGCCCACCACGTGCGTTTTCAACCCGGCGTGAATGAAGATTTGGCCGCCACATCGATCTGGGGCACGCAGCAAGTTAATTTATTCCCAGGAGCTAAATACGATGGTGTGTTTTCTATTTGGTATGGCAAAGGGCCTGGCGTTGATCGATCTGGTGATGTATTCAAGCATGCGGTTGGTGCCGGAACGGCACCGCATGGTGGCGTATTAGCGTTAGCTGGCGATGATCACGCTGCTAAGTCATCGACCAACGCGCACCAGAGTGAGCACATTCTGAAAGCCTGCGGCATTCCAGTTTTGTTTCCCTCATCGGTACAAGAATATTTAGATTACGGTTTGCATGGTTGGGCCATGAGCCGCTACACCGGTTTGTGGGTGGGTATGAAATGCGTCACGGATGTGGTTGAGTCGGGTGCGACGGTTGATATTGATCCGAATCGTGTGCAGATAGTGATGCCCGAAGATTTCGATATGCCGCCTAGTGGACTGAATATACGCTGGCCCGATGGCATTCTTGAACAAGAAGAGCGACTCGTAAATTACAAATGGTATGCCGCTTTAGCGTATGCGCGTGCGAATAAACTCAATCGTGTGATCTGGGATAGCCCGAATGCACGCTTTGGCATTATGACAGCCGGTAAATCTTATCTCGACACCCGTCAGGCGTTGGAAGATTTGGGCATTGATGAAAACGTCGCGCGCGATATCGGATTGCGACTTTACAAAGTAGGTATGACCTGGCCACTTGAGGCCGAAGGTGCGCGTCAGTTTGCAACCGGCCTTGAAGAAATTTTAGTCGTCGAAGAAAAACGTCAACTACTGGAATATCAACTCAAAGAAGAACTCTATAACTGGCGCAATGATGTGCGTCCACGTGTCGTCGGTAAATTTGATGACACGGGCGAATGGAGTAATACCCGTCGCAGCGGTCATGGTGAGTGGCTGCTGCCCGGCACTTATGAATTAAATCCTACGCAAATTGCGCGCGCAATCGCATCTCGCATTTCAAAGTATTTTGCAGGCCATCCGGTTGAGCAGCGCGTACGCGAACGAGTTGCTTATTTAGAGTCACGTGAGGCGGTATTAAAAGTTAGCGTAAAGCCTGACGCACAAAAAGATCGCACACCGTATTTTTGTTCAGGCTGCCCGCATAACACCTCAACCCGTGTGCCGGAAGGTAGTCGTGCACTGGCGGGTATTGGTTGCCATTACATGGCCTTGTGGATGGATCGCTCGACATCAACATTTACTCACATGGGTGCTGAGGGCACGACCTGGATTGGTCATGCTCCATTCACGACCGAAGAGCATGTGTTCGCTAACATCGGTGATGGTACTTACTATCACTCGGGCTTACTGGCTATTCGTGCCGCAGCAGCATCCAAGGTCAACATGACCTACAAAATTTTGTTTAACGATGCGGTCGCGATGACAGGTGGCCAAACGCATGATGGCCCATTAGACCCGCCTACTATTTCACGACAAGTAGCTGCCGAAGGTGTTCATCCGATTGTGGTCGTCACCGATGAGCCAGATAAATATCCTTCGAATACCGATTGGGCGCCCGGTACCACCGTGCGTCATCGCAGTGAGCTCGATGCTGTTCAGCGTGAATTGCGCGAAGTGAAAGGCGTATCAGCGATTATTTATGATCAAACCTGCGCTTCCGAGAAACGTCGTCGCCGCAAGCGTAATGAATTCCCCGATCCAGCAAAACGCGCTGTTATTAACGAAGCCGTGTGCGAAGGTTGTGGTGATTGCAGCGTGAAATCAAATTGCCTCTCCGTTGAACCCATGGAGACAGAGTTTGGCCGCAAGCGTCAGATCAACCAGTCGAGCTGCAATAAAGATTTTTCGTGTGTGACTGGATTTTGCCCTAGCTTTGTTACCGTCGAAGGCGGTCAACTAAAAAAACCAAAGAAAGCCGCGGTTAAAACTCTCGGTGGTACAACAGAATCCGCATTGACTCGTGCGGCAGCGTTGCCAGCACCAGTGTTGTCCACACTAGAGCAAGCCTACGGCGTGCTAGTCACAGGTATCGGTGGCACGGGTGTAGTGACTGTGGGCCAGATCTTAGCGATGGCAGCGCACGTGGCTGGTAAGGCGTGCAGCGTACTCGACATGAGTGGCTTGGCGCAAAAAGGCGGGCCGGTAATGTCGCATGTTCGTTTGGCAGAACGTGATGATCAAATTCATTCCACACGTGTAGGCACTGGCGCGGCTGATTTGGTAGTGGGTTGCGATGTGATCGTGGCGGCGAGCAAAGATGCGATTGCGCGTATGGGTCAAGGTAGAACACATGCAGTAATTAATTCCACACTCGCACCGACAGCCGCATTTGTCAAAAATCCGGATTGGAAATATCCCGATGCTGATGCCGCCAATAGCATTCGCAAAGCCTGTGGTGACGATGCTGTAGCCGCTGTCGATGCCGGTAACATTGCCACGACCCTAATGGGTGATTCGATTGCCACCAACATGTTTATGTTGGGTTATGCGTGGCAACGCGGTTGGGTGCCTCTGTCGGAAGCAGCACTCTTGAAAGCGATTGAATTGAATGGTGTGTCCATCGATTTTAATCAGCAATCCTTCGCTTGGGGGCGATTAGCTGCGCATGATATCGATGCGCTTCAAAAAGATTTAAAAGCGCTCGCTCCTGCACAAGTGATTGAGTTCAAACGTGCACCTAGCTTGGATGATCTTATCAAGCGCCGTATTAGCTTTTTAACGAGCTATCAAAACAAAGCCTACGCCACTAGCTATCAGAGTTTTGTGGAGCAAGTACGTGCTGTTGAAAGCAAGCTCTCGCCGCAAGGGCCTTTCAAGTTGACCGAAGCCGTGGCGCGCTATTTGTTTAAATTGATGGCGTATAAAGATGAATATGAGGTCGCACGTCTGCATAGCGATCCAGCTTTCAAGCAGCGTATTGCTTCTATGTTTGAAGGTAACTACAGCGTTAAATATCATCTTGCACCACCGCTGTTATCGGCTAAGGATGCAAACGGCCATTTAATTAAGAGCGAATTTGGTTCGTGGGTAGGCTGGGTTTTCCCGCTACTAGCGAAGATGCGGTTTTTGCGTGGTACGTTCATCGATCCATTTGGCCATACGGATGAGCGCAAATCTGAGCGCGCATTAATTACTCAGTATCGCGAAACGTTAACGAGTTTATTGCCACAGCTGTCGGCCGATAATTTATCGACGATGGTGGCATTAGCTAGCGTGCCAGAAGATATACGCGGCTATGGTCACGTCAAAGAACGTCATCTGCGTAACGCGCAAGAAAAACAAGCGGAGCTATTGAAAAAATTCACACCAATTACGACCGGTGTGCGTGAAGTAGGTCGCCACGCGGCATAAAAACAAAAGGCCTCAATGCACACGCATTGAGGCCTCTTTGTTACTCATTAATTGCGCTAGCGTGAATCAGCCGCCGCGTGTATTTCGCACCAATCCTCGTTGTGGGTCATAGCCTGCGGCAGCAATCATGTAAAACACGATCGTTGAAACGATAATCACGACGATCGATAGCGTGGCCATCTGTCCGTACAGCGCATAGCGCATCGCTTCTACCGCATGAGTAAAGGGGTTGAATGATGCAAGTCGATAAATCCACACCGCTCCTGCATCATGCATCCTTTGTATCGGATACAACGCAGAGGATAAAAAGAACATCGGAAAAATGACGAAATTCATCGTGCCCGCAAAATTTTCTAGCTGCTTTATATAGACCGATAGCACTAGCCCAAATGCTGACAGCATAAGCGCACCCAGTATCAGGACCGGCAAGGCGGTTAACACTTGCCAAGGTGAGAGACCGATACTCCAGATCACCACCAAAATCATAAAAGCCAGCGCCTGAATGACAGATAAAAATGCCCCACCCGCTAATTTACAAGCGAGTAAATAGCTGCGCGGCAGTGGCGCAGTTAAGAGTAATCGCATCACTCCCATTTCACGGTCGTACACCATGGCGAGTGAGGATTGCATGCCATTGAAGAGACACACCATCAATGCCAGGCCGGGAACCATGTACAGCCGATAGTCGAGCTGGGGATCAAATGGCATCACACTGCCGAGATCGGGCATCTGCCGAAAGCCTGCAGCGAACACCACCATCCATAACAAAGGGCGTACCAGTGATGAGGCGAGTCGGCCTGGCTGACGTAAAAATTTATGAATTTCACGACCGGCAATCGCGGCCAGTGCTAATCGAGCGTGCAGTAGTTTCATGGCTTGCCCTCCGCGCGAGTTAAGTGCAAGAAGGCAGGCGTGAGCTGCGTGTGTCCATTCAGTTTGATTAATTCTTTGGGCGTGCCATCAAAGCGAGTTTTACCTCCAGCCATTACGATGATGCGGTCCGCTGATTCAGCTTCATCGACTAAGTGCGTTGCCCACAACACACCCATGCCGCGTTCGCGACACAAGGCTTTCACATCACCCACGATTGCAGCTCGGGAAGCCGGGTCAATGCCTACGGTGGCTTCATCCATTAATAGTAAGGAAGGCTCAGAGAGGAGTGCGCGGGCTAATTCGACTTTGCGTCGCATGCCGCCTGATAGTTGGCGACACAACTCCGACGCTCGTTCAGTGAGTTCAAATCGATTCAACCAATGCTCAATTCGCTGTTTAGCTTCATCGCGTGCTATGCCATGCAGATCACTTTGAAACTGCATGTTAGCTTTGACCGATAAATCTAAATCCAGCGCAGGTTGTTGAAAAACGATGGCGAGTTTTGCTAAGGCTGCGATCGGATCTTGCCCTATATCGGCACCGGCGATCATGGCATGACCCGAGTCAGCAACAAACAAGCCTGATAGCATTTGAAATAAGGTAGATTTGCCCGCACCGTTAGGTCCGAGCAGAGCGACAAATTCACCAGCGCGAACAGAAAAACTGACATCATCAACAGCGCGACGAGCGCCGAAAGACTTACTCAGATTTGTTATAGCTAACGTATCGGGAAATAAAGAGGCTGCGGTTGACAAGCGAACTCCTGCAATTTTTATGTGGAACGATTGTAACGGTTCGATAGAAACACTGCCGGCAGCAGTATTAGGCTATGAATTCTGATTTTAGTAATTGCCAAGGCTGCCGCAGGCGCCAGTCAGTAACCCAGGCTTCGGGCATCACGGCAGCGAGCGCGCCAATATCAGTCACGAGTTCGCCGAGTAAAGCGCTCTGAATGCGCACACCATTTGTAAGAGCAGGAAAGCGATTGCTGATTTCAGTTTGAACTAAGGCTGAAAGTAATGCCTCGTTTTCACGCCACACGCTACCGCCGACTAAAACGCAGTGTGTGTCGAGCGTAACGATAAGGTTATACAAGCCGCGACCGAACCACTGTGCAGCTTCGTGCACTATGGCTAGTGCAGTTTCATCGCCTGATCGTGCCGATGAAAAAATTTTATCTAAGCTCTTACCAAGACGCAGACCGAGATTGCGTCCTCCGACTAAACTTTCAAGATCACCGACATTGCCACAGCCGCATAAAGCTTCTGAAATTTCTGACATCAGAATATGGCCAGCATGGCCAGCGTTACCTGATTTGCCGCGCAAGATATGACCATCAACACACAGACCAAATCCTATGCCGGTACTCCAGGTCACATAAATGGCATTCGATTCGTTTTGAGCTGCACCGAAACAGAGTTCACCACGTAGCGCTGCGACACAATCATTATCGATATGAATCGTCGTGAAGTGCTCGCGCAAAACGAATTCCAAAGGAATGAAGGTCCAGTCATTCGGTAAATTTTTATCGTGCGCTAAACCACCACACAGATTCGGTGGCGTGAGCCCGAGCAAACCATCGTGATAGTCAAAAGGTCCACAGCTACTGACGCCGATATGATCGACGTCTGCAAAATCAATCGCCATGCGCTGACAGGCTACGGCAAGAAGTTCTATTGATTGGCGCGCAATAGCATCCGGTGTCCCGCTCTTGCGAGTTGCTTGCACGAGTCGGATCAATGGGCCGTTAGCATTGGCTAAGGTGATGGCTAATTTGCTGCCACCGATATCTAGAGCGGCGATAACGGAAGTCGTCATGAATGGCTAGATAGGTTAAGCAACAATGATGAGCTTAGTTGATTCACTGCGAAACCAGTCACTGATTGAGTGATGATGATCTCGCAGCCTATGCAGCTAGAGAATTAAACTGTTAAGGGCTTAAAGCGTAAACGCTTAGGTTTGGCACCTTCTTCACCCAGACGTTTTTTCTTATCCGCTTCGTACTCTTGATAATTGCCATCAAAGAAGGTGACCGTTGAGTTACCTTCGAATGCCAGTATGTGCGTGGCGATGCGATCTAAGAACCAGCGATCATGTGAAATCACCATCACCGTGCCAGCAAACTCGAGCAAGGCATCTTCCAGCGCACGCAATGTTTCTACATCCAGATCGTTGGAAGGTTCATCGAGTAGCAAGACGTTGCCACCCATGAGCAAGGTCTTCGCTAAGTGCAAGCGACCGCGCTCACCGCCAGAAAGATTGCCAACAATTTTTTGTTGATCTGAGCCTTTGAAATTGAAACGCCCTAAATAGGCGCGTGAAGGCATTTCAAAACGACCCACCGTTAAAATATCAGCGCCCTGAGAGATATCGTCAAATACCGTTTTACTATCCGTTAGAACATCACGCGTCTGATCAACCAGCGAGATGTGCACGGTTGATCCAATGGCGATTTCTCCACTGTCGGGCGTCTCTACGCCATTGATCATTCGGAACAAGGTGGATTTACCTGCGCCATTCGGTCCAATGATGCCAACGATAGCTCCGGGTGGAATGCGGAATGAGAGCTTATCAATCAGTAGCCGATCGCCATAGGCTTTACTAACGTTTTTAAATTCAATCACTTCATTACCTAAACGCTCAGCGACAGGAATGAAGATCTCTTGCGTTTCATTGCGTTTTTGGTACTCGTGCTCGGAGAGTTCATTAAAACGTGCGATACGCGCCTTACTTTTCGCCTGACGACCTTTAGGATTTTGTCTCACCCAGTCGAGTTCTTTTTTCAGTGCTTTTTGTCGAGCGGATTCAGTCGATTCTTCTTGCTTGAGTCGTCCTTCTTTTTGCTCTAACCATGAACTGTAATTGCCTTTCCACGGAATACCGCTACCGCGATCCAGTTCAAGTATCCACTCAGCGGCGTTATCCAAGAAGTAGCGATCGTGGGTAATGCCAACCACGGTGCCAGGAAAACGTGACAAAAATTGTTCTAACCAATCCACCGATTCCGCATCAAGGTGGTTGGTTGGTTCATCGAGCAACAGCATGTCCGGCTTAGACAGTAATAGCTGACATAAAGCGACGCGACGTTTTTCACCACCCGAGAGCACATCAATTTTTGCATCCCAAGGGGGTAAGCGCAGCGCATCGGCCGCTACTTCAAGTTGTAGTTCCAGATTGCCGCCATCAGCCGAAGAGATGATCGCTTCCAGTCGCGCTTGTTCGGTAGCGAGGGCATCGAAATCGGCATCAGGCTCAGCATAGGCGGCATACACGGCGTCGAGTTTTGCGCGCGCGTCAAAGGCTTCGCCGAGTCCACTTTCAACAGCCTGCCGCACTGTCATGGTGGGATCGAGTTGAGGTTCTTGCGGCAGATAACCAATTTTTAGATTGGGCATAGGCGTGGCTTCGCCTTCAATATCTTTGTCGATACCCGCCATGATTTTTAGTAGGGTTGATTTTCCAGAGCCATTCAAACCGAGCACGCCGATTTTGGCACCCGGAAAAAATGATAAAGAAACATCTTTAAGAATTTGGCGTTTGGGCGGGACGATCTTGCCTACGCGATTCATGGTGAAAACGTAATTAGCCATGGTGAATTGTCTAGTATGAAAATAAATCTGGCAGTCAAGGCTGCGAAGCCGTCAGAGGATACCCGAAGGGCGCCCTGTGGTACAGATCAATCCGGAAGGTTAACGCGGCTGCTGGGTTTCCAAGAGTGCCATAAACCCTGAACGGAATAAACAAATAAGCCAGCCCAAATAAGCGCAAACCCAATCAGACGATTCCCCCCGAAGGGTTCGTGGTACAGCCAAATACCCAGCAGTAGCTGAATGCTTGGGCCGATGTATTGTAAAAGCCCCAGCATGGACATCGGAATCCGGCGTGCGCCGAAGGCAAACAGGAGAAGCGGCACGGTAGTAATGGGGCCCGCCGCAACTAGCAAGGCACTCAGTAAAGGATCGCCTGCCGTAAAGGAGTCAGATGAGCCGCTATTGGGTAGCAGTAAAAATAAGGCAGCCAGCGGCAGCATCACCAAGGTCTCAACCGCCAAGCCCTCTAACGGGCCCAAAGGAGCGGTTTTGCGCAGTAAGCCATACAGGCTAAACGTGACAGCGATAGTTAGGCCTATCCATGGAAACTGTCCTACGCCTAGCGTCAACCACATTACCCCGCTTGCGGCAAACGCAATAGCTAACCACTGCGCATTGCGCAGACGCTCTCCTAGCATGATGCCAAATAAAATATTGAATAAAGGCGTGATGAAATAGCCGAGACTGGCATCGATAATTCGCTGTTCACCAACGGCCCACACATAGACCACCCAATTGGTCGCGAGGAAAGCCGCGCTGGCTACGAAAATAAGGCCAATGCGAGGTTGCTGCACTATCTTGCTTAGCCACGACCACTGCTTGCGTACGGCCAGTATGACTAGCACTAGCAAGATCGACCAGACAACACGGTGCGAAAGAATTTCTAGGGCGGGGATGTTTTTAAATAGTCTTAGATAGAGCGGGAAAATACCCCATATAGTAAATGCGGCGGCCGTGCTAAGTATGCCAGCGAGCATTAGGGATCCAGACCGAGAGAGAGTTGAGGAGACGACTCACTTGATTTGCTTGATTTTGTGTCTGCGTCATTACGCTGCGTAGTGTTGTTCTTGCCGCTAGCGACAGCCGACTTGGTGCTTTGTCGTGAGCGTCCTTCTCGAAAAGGGTGACGACTGCCATGTTTGATAAACACTTGCCGGGCTTCGGATCGCATGGAAGGATTACGCACTAGTGGCCATAGGGTATCGCGCGCATGTTTTGCGGTTGCTAAATGATCGACTATAGGCAAGGGGTAGGTACTACCCATGGTTATATTAATTTCACGTTGTAGCTCAGGGGGCATCGTCCATGGTTGAAAAATAAATTCATTTGGTACGTTGTGCAATTCAGGCAACCAGCGCTTCACGAATATACCCTTTGGATCTTGGTCTTGCGCTTGTTTGACGGGGTTGTAGATGCGCAAAGTATTAATGCCGGTGACACCACTCTGCATTTGTATTTGCGGATAATGAATCCCAGGCTCGTAGTCTAAAAATTCACGCGCTAGATGCAATGCCGGTTCGCGCCAATGATTCCACAACTGGTAGCTGGAAAAACTAATCAGCAAAGCACGCATACGAAAATTAATCCAACCCGTTTGCGCTAGCATACGCATGCA
>Ga0164294_10000977_pt1 | contig 27065 bp, 38 predicted proteins | sample GEODES005metaG_FD_111479 | JGI IMG/M metagenome (GOLD analysis project Ga0164294, IMG submission 111479) | Oligotrophic lake water microbial communities from Sparkling Lake, Wisconsin, USA - GEODES005 metaG | ecosystem: Environmental > Aquatic > Freshwater > Lake | place: USA: Sparkling Lake...
AGACACCTACTCCCACCCCTACCAAGACGCCCACATGCACACCAACAATGACGCCCACTGCGTCTCCTCAAATCACCCCTTCACCCACCAGAACATTGACACCTTCTCCCACTTTAACTTACACTCGCACTCCCACTCCATCGCCCACTCCGCTATCAGAATTAGGCAATGGTGATTTGTTCGTACTTGGTGTGTACAGATCATCAGCTGAAAACAGAACATACCTGTGGATCAGAGACAGAGACACACAAGTGCTAAAAAAACTTGAAGTGGATGTGGGGTATTATTCTGGCACACCTGCACCTGTGGTAAGATATGGTCCAGCTGAAGACAAGCCATACATTTTTTACATTGCCAACAATCAAATGCATGTGGTGCGTTTTGATCGTGCACCCAAAACTGCTTCCAATCCCTATGGGTGGAAGGATGATGTAATACACACTCTTCAAACAGGCCAAGGCTACAGAACAAGCAGACTTAGAATACATGAAAACCTGGGTGTGGACATGATATGGTTGGGCATGGGTACAAGTAGTAATAATGGCACAGCTACCACACAAACATTTGTATGCATTGACTTGGATACACTTGAAACATTCAATACCATAAACACTACTTCTCAGCTAGCAACTTATTATGGTACCAATCCCAACACATTGTACCCTGCATATATATACACCAATGGCACAACCTATCATTATAGGCAGTATAATGGCAGCTCATGGACAAATGAAGCATTTGTTACTCCTGGTAACCCATGGCCTACACAAGGCATTTTAAACTTCACATGGAATCCCATAACTTCACAAACATTAATACAGTTTTGGTGCTTTGGATCTGGCTGTACACACGATTTGTACAGAAGAAATGGTGAGAACAGTTTTTCAAAAATTTTAAGCATATGTGGCGGGTTAGATAACTGGGTGGGTTGGCGAGGTGGCATATTTAGTGATGCTTTGGATGGTTCATTATACATGGTAAATAATAAATCATATCCTTTTCCGAGAACCAGTGGTGGAGATTATTGCTCTTGCACAGGCAGAACCAGCATGTTTGGACGCATTTCATATTCAGGCAATGGTTCTGTATGGACGCATAATGAAAACTTCTTATATTCAAATACTAATGTTAACAGTGTTCCCATATATCCACTCAATGCATACAGCAATACTGCAACATGGACCGCTGACTCACGCTGGACCAATACATATGATGGTGGCATGTACGGCGTCAGAAACAGACTACTGGACACTGCTGTAAACACTGAATACTATCTGGACTACATTCTAAATGGTTATATTCAAGAATCAATATTGTTAGACACAAAATTGATTGCTGGCACAGTTGCCTATAATTTCTCAATAGACTCAGATGTTTCAGGTGCATAAATACTCTATATGTTCTCACATGACATAACACGTTTCAGAACATTGTTCACCTTCCAAGGCACACTGAACATACCATTCAGCACATATGACAGTGTTTTGAACAGCGTCAATGCACCCAGACCAGATACAAGACGCACATTTCTTGTGTACAAGCCAGGTGTGAATGTGCCAGGTTCCACTTTCAAGTACTTCACACCAGGCACAGGGTATGAAGTGAATTGTTATTCAGACTTCACTATCACAGCTGCCTCTCAATATGCATTGCCTTTCAATGTGGATGTGTACAGTGCCAGCAACAACAACATTGGTCAAAACATTGTCACATTCAGAACAGACATTGCACCCGTGCCCATCAGTCAATACAATGCTTTCATAAACGCAGTGTTCCGAACCAATCCTTTGGAATACCCGCGTGTCATATATCAATCCTACAGACCTGGTTCCAGCAACAGTTACTACACCACATTTGAACCAGGCAGCAGTTACATGATACAAGCCAAAAGCTTTTTCACAGTAAACAGCATAGTACCATCTCCCACGCCCACCAAGACACCTACTCCCACCCCTACCAAGACGCCCACATGCACACCAACAATGACGCCCACTGCGTCTCCTCAAATCACCCCTTCACCCACCAGAACATTGACACCCTCTCCCACCTTGACATACACCCGCACTCCCACACCATCACCTACACCATTATCAGAATTAGGCAATGGTGATTTGTATGTGCTGGGCGTATATAGATCATCAGCTGAAAACAGAACATACATCTGGATCAGAGACAGAGACACACAAGCACTAAAAAGGCTTGAAGTAGATGTGGGTTATTATTCTGGCACACCTTCACCCACTATAGTTTACGGTCCAGCTGAAGACAAGCCATACATTTTTTATATATCTAACAATCAATTGCATGTGGTCAGATTTGACCGAGCTCCTAAAACCGCTTCTAACCCTTACGGAGTAAAAGATGATGTAATTCATACTCTTGCTTCAGGTACTGGTTTTTTAACAGGAAATTTGTCCATACATGAAAACTTGGGTGTAGACATGGTATGGATATGCATAACTACCACTGGTACTACAGTAAATACAACACAAACGTTTAAATGTGTTGATTTGGATACACTTGAAACATTCAGTACCATAAACACTTCTTCACGTCGACCAACTTTTTATAGAACTAATCCAAACACTTTGTACCCTGCATATGTATATTTTGATAGTGTAGATTGGCATTTTACAGAGTATACTGGCAGTGGTTGGAGAGATGAAGTATTTAAAGCTAGACCTGGTGGTGGATGGCCTGGTAGCAGTATTGTGAATTTCACATTTAATACTTTAACATCACAAGTATTTATACAGTTTTGGGGATATGCATCTGGCTGTCAACACGAGTTAATAAGAAGAAATGGTGTCAATAGTTATTCTGGAATTTTAACCATATGTGGTGGTCAGGATGCTTATGGGTGGCGAGGGGGCACATTCAGCGATGCCTTGGATGGTTCGTTATATATGATAAGTAGCAAAGGATTTACTTTTCCAACATCTTCCGGAGGACAGTGGTGTAACTGCACAGGTAATACTGATATAAGAGGACGCATTTCATATTCAGGCAATGGCTCTGCATGGTCACACAATACAAATTTCTTAATTTCAACAAACAACGGGTATTCAGGCACAGGAAATATTGAGCCTAACAAAGTATATCCATGGAGTAGATACGGTCCCATAAGTTTTAATAGTTCATTTAATTTCTTTACTAATATCACCAATTCGTATGATGGTGGAATGTACGGTGTCAGAGAGAGACAGCTAAATTCAAGTGGCAATACTGAATTTTACCTGGATTATATACTAAACGGTAATGTGCAAGAATCAACATTGTTAGACACCCAATTGATTGCTGGCACAACATCCTATACTTTTTCAATTGATTCAGATGTTTATGGTGCATAACTCTTTAAAATTAAACTTTAAGGATAAATAATCAATATGGCTACTATATCGGTTGTCAAAATAAAAGTAAGAAGAGGCACCAACAGTGACAGACAGCTCATAGTGCTGGACAGTGGAGAGCTTGGTTATGTAACTGATACAGAATCAAGAAGATTGTTTGTGGGTGATGGCAGCACCAGAGGTGGCAACCCTGCTGGTATCAAGTTCTATGCTGCAAATGTTGCAAACACACTCACAGTGGCCACAGCACAAGTGGGTGACATCATATACAACACAAATGACAACAGGTTGTACACATTATCAGGATACGATTCCAGTGGTTTTCCTAACTATGCTAATTTTCCCGGTTCATATCAAAACATCGGGGCCAAAACGGACAACAGTTCTTTGGAGTACAGTGCTGGAGGCTTCTTGAAAATAAAAGACCTGGGAATCAACTCATCACATTTGAACACATCTGTTTTTGATACAACAAATGGTGGCATTGCAAGAGCCAGTTCCACTGGCAATTTTTATGTGAATTATGATAATGTGACCATAAAAGTTAGTCCCAGCAATCGCTCCTTGTATGTGAACATGAATTCCATATCTCTGAGTGCCATAAATACTGTGAATCAAACCATCAATGCAAATGGTTTGGGCATGAGCAATCTGCCCACATCCAGCTTGGGACTTTCAACAGGCAAGTTGTGGAATGACAACGGTTATGTGAGGATTATACCATAATGGCAATCGAAATTAGTCAGAACACAGTTGTAAAAATCCTCGTGAGACGAGGCACAGACACTGAGCGCAAACAAGTGGTGCTGTCTGAAGGAGAGCTTGGCTACAGTGTGGACACGCGCAGAGTTTTTGTGGGTGATGGCATCACACAAGGTGGTGTGGTGGTTGGTAACAAATATCTTGGCAAGGCTCAAGCCAAAGAAGATTACAATTCCATAGCTCAAACAGGAGACATCATTTATCAAACTGGTGAGACGTATGATTATGCTCAAGTGTTGTATGGATACAATGGCAGTGCTTGGGAGAACATTCACCCCTTGCCTTATTCTGGTCAAAACACTGTTGCATCTTTGGAAAAATCACCCACAGGCTACTGGCGTGTTAGCAATCAATTAATCGGCATTGGTTCTGGTGTTGATTCCGGTCTTACATTAGTCTATGATGATTCATTACCCGCAGACACCAATTCCATAACCAACATAAAAAACAGAATTGACTTTGATTCCCGATACTTGTCACTGTGTGCAACTAACAACAGTTGGTACATGGGCAACATCAAAAATACCAAAGTAAAAAATAATTTAACTGCCACATTGAATGTGGATAAGAACATTTTCATTAATGATAATGATTCCAATCCTTATCAACTGCAATTGCTTGCCAGAGATCCATACGATGAAAATCCAGGTGCCAGTTTAATCAAAGCAGTTAGTGGTGGGTTGAACATTTCTGGTGCCACACGCACAAGTTTGGTCATCAACAACAATGAAGCTGTGAGAGTCACATTCAATAACAACATCAATACTGTTAGCACAGTCATATCTTCTGGGGCTACTGGCACTTACGAAAATCCTAACTTCAGAGTAATCAATGTTTCGAGATTTGACAATGATGCATATTTTGGTCCTTCAGCAGATGTGACCATCATGGGCAACTTGTCAGTTTATGGTGACATCACATATCTGGACACCATTGTTTCAACAACTAGCGCGTTGAGCGTAGTGAATCTTAATAATAATCAGTGTGCCATGGTGGTGGCTCAACTATCAGATGAAGGTGATCAAAATCAAACCATTGCTAAATTCATGGACAGAACAGCCTTCACCAACAGCATTAATATTTTATCCATCAAAGAACAAGGATATGTGGGCATCAACCAATCCAATGCAAACAATTATGATACTTACAACGGCAATTATGCATTTGCAGTATCTGGGGGTGCAAATTTTACAAAAGATTCCAGATCTGGCGTGTATGGTAACAGCAACAAATTCCAAGCCATCATGGGTGAAAACAACAGTGGTGATGATGGTTCACGTGTCATTTTCAAAGCATGGAATATTACAGAAACAAGCTATACCAAAAATCTTAATGCTCAAACTATTAATTTCACCACACCAGTGGGTGGTTCTTTAACTCTGGGTAGTACAAACATTGTGCTGGACACGCTAGGGGCTCAAAACGGCAATGTGGATGTGAGAGGCAATTTGCGCACAACCAAAGATGTTATTGCATATTATACATCTGACATAAACTTAAAAACGAATATTAAAATCATAAATGATCCCAAAGAAAAGATCAATCAAATATCTGGCATAACTTTTGATTGGAATGAAAATGCAGATAGAACGGGTACTGAGTATGGTGTCATAGCTCAAGAAATTGAAAAGGTGTTACCCCACTGTGTGGTCACCAGAGACAATGGGTACAAAGCTGTGAAATATGATAACATTATTCCTCTTTTGATTGAAGCAATAAAAGACATATACAAAAGGATGGAATAACATGGGATACATCATTGGTAGTACAAATGTTAAAGTATCACGGCTTAATATTTTAAATGGTATTGCTAGGGACACTCCAGCTTCATTGAGCGCATTAGAGTTAGATTCCATGGGTGGCAGACCAACGGCTTCTGTGCTTACTTCAAATGTATGCATGCCCAATCAAGTGGAAAAAGCTGCTGGAACACCACCTGATTTTAATAATACTGAAGGTCCAGGCAGCGATTATTGGTATTACAGACCACCAGGTGCACCGTACACCAGTCCATTTAATGGTTGGGTATCCAGCAGAATGAGCGAATTCATTGGCGCTTATAACGGCATACCCACGATAAATGCATTCACATCATGGGTGGGCATCACAACACAATGCAATTTGACCATTGAAGGGTATAGTGATGGGGGACCGCCTTATAGCTTTTGGTTGGTAACACCGGACCCTAATGTACCTGGTTCAGGCACCATACTACCTAATGGTATTCAGTTAAACAGATGGAACATATCAAGTGGCAGTGTCACATACCGTTGTTCAGTACCTACTGGAAGCGGCAGAATTCTAATATACATAAAAGATGGCAAAAATTGTGGCTCCATGAAAGATTTATCCACTGTGGCATCATATCCATAATTGATATTCGTTTCATTTACCTTAAGTTATTGTACAAATGAGTTTTGTTAATGATCTTCAAAGCATCTGCAATCATATCATAATTGAAAATGTCCATAAATTAAACAATGACCATGTTGCATACCGTTTCTTAACAAGAAATAGCAACATTTTAAACTTCATCTTCAACAAACAATTTGTCATAAATGATAATTATGCCATTGACATACTAACCGGACATGCATTTGATTTAAATTTGATAGTTAATGACAACAATTCATTGCCATTGTTGCCAGACTATATCTCTCCACCGTATCTTTTCAATCAAGAGTTGTTTGACAGCTTGTCTGATGATTTAAAAAGCATTGATTTCTCCAGTTACCAAACTGATTTAATAACGTTTTTAAAACAAAACAGAGTTACTGTTCGCGCCACAAACAAAATTCATGTGGATGATCTGCACACCTTGCAAAGCATATTCACAATAAAAAATAAACAATTAAATGATAAGGATGACAGCTATAAAATAGTCTATTCATTCCATACAATTAAAAAAGAGATTGACCGTTTTCATGATGAAGTGGATAGTTTTATAGGCATTAAAGCTGTTAATAACCAAGAGCGCATTACTAATTTAAAGTCATTTATTCTTAAAAAAATTAATGAACAAATACCCATTGCAGCAGCTAAATTAATTGAAGAAAAAGAAATTTCGCTAAAGTCATTATCTAGGGATGAATATGAAATAGTAAGAGATGATATTGAATCACATTATGCATCAGAGCTGCATTTCTTAAAGAATACTGATTATGCAAAGATGTTGGAGTATTATAATGACATTGTGGAACTAATGTTATTCTGGCCTTCATGGCTGGAGATACCCAAAGAACTTTCCATTTACAGGCACTATGACAATTCCATTTTAAAATTAAATTGTGTTTTGGCTAAACTTGGTTTTAAATCTATTGATCAGCCCATTCTTGACATTCTTAAAGATAAACTTACACAACAAATTAAAAAGAGAAAAACAGAATTGTTGGATGAAATAAAAGAATGTTCAACCGATACAACTATTACTTCCGATTTATCCATTCTTGCAGATAATATTAATAAGATAGATGTAGATAATTTTTATAACAAAGACGTTAACATATTTAAATTGTTTTTTATGTGGCCAGAGCACTTATCTCCGCCGTCCAAGGAAATGCTTGTAGCCCAAAATATTATCAATAACAACAGTCAAATCGTTTATATATGAAGAGAGCATGTGTTGGTGTTCTGAGTGAAGAGTATTTACCTGGAGCACAAGCTTTTTTAAAATCATTAATTGTAAACACCCCCAATTTCAATCTTCCTTTCATTATTTTCACATGGGAAGATTTTAATTTCTCGTGTCTTAAAGATATTTACCCTAATATAATTTTTAAAAAGTTAAATTCAAAATCATATGAAGACAGCAAATGCTTTTCACAACACAGAGTCTGGAAGTACAATGTTTTTTGCAGATTGGAAATGTTTAAACTGCAGAAATATGACTATTTGTTTTATTTTGATTTTGATATGTTGGTGTTAAAGAATATCGAACACTTATTTAAGTTGGAATATGATTTTGCAGCCGTCAGTACAACTAGCAATGCCAAGTGGTTTAATGGTGGCTTTTTTATTGTGAGTAACAAGTATCTCAATAAAAAAACATTCAATGCTCTACTTGCATTATCTGAGTCTAGAAATTGGGAAGGTAATGAAGCTCTGCTTAACAGCTTTTTCTATAACAAAGTGCATTTTATGGAGGGTCAATACAATACAATTACAATAGATGCATTTAACATGCAAAATGCATCAATCTTACATTATGTGGGGGAAAAAAAGCCTTGGCACCATGGCACATTGACTGATAGATATCCTTTTTTATGCTTTCAAACTAATAGTCCCATAGTGCTCACCAAAGCATTAAAGCTGTTCGATTATTATAAAGAATTGGCTCTGGTCTGATAATCTGTAAAGATCTTTTTCAAGCGATTCACAGTTTTAATATAGCTTATGGGGTTTGAATTATTTTTAAGCATCTCTTGTTTGATATCATCTTGAAAGCATTCCTCTTTGTTATCTGAATGCCAAGGTTTCTTAAAACCATGGTACTGAATAATACGAGCAGTATCAAGAGTATTTACATTGGCAATTGACGATACAACATTGTATGATTGAGGCAAGTAATGAACTAAATTTTCAAAATACTTGTTAAAAACAGGTTGATCACTTGACCAGCTCTTGCCAGATGCAATGTCAATTAAATCTTTTTTTATGTGCGCATTAAAGTATTTGTTAGATATGGACATTAAACCACAATTAAATCTCTTTTTATTAGCATCGCCATCAATTTCTGGTATGCCTAAATATTTCTCACATGCAGCAAAATCGTGATTGTATGCGAAGAGGTCTTGAATATTCTTTAAAAAAATCATATCACTATCAAAAATTATTATTCTATCATAAGAGAGCTTCAAATCAAATACATCGAATCTATAGAAAAGATTGAATCCCCATGTTTGAGTTGTGGGTAGACAGCCGCTGTAATCGTGTTTTTTAGCTTCTATAACTGTGATTCTCTTGTATATCTTTTTAAGTGTATCAACATTGTCATTTGAAAGATTGCCATCAGATAAAACAAGTATATCGTAGTTAAATTCAGGATTTGTGTCGACTAAGCTTAATAAAAAAGTTTTCATGCTCAAGATAAACTCATCATTGAGGGCCAGTAAAATTGCCATATTATCTGACATCATAAGTAATTATCAACAAATCCTTATGATGCCATTGTCTGTAATAATGCCAGTTAGAAATCATAGTGAACATTTGCATGCTGCCATAGAGAGCATTTTAAACCAGGATTTTACAGATTTTGAATTTTTAATACTGGATGATGGCAGTATAGACAGCTCTGCAGATATTATAAATGACTTCTCCCGTAAAGATAGTAGAGTTAAACCGTTTTATAATGCAACTTCACAAGGTGTTACAAGTGCGTTAAACTTTCTTATCAACAAAAGCAGCTCAGATGTTATTGCCAGACAAGATGCAGATGATATAAGTGCTGATAAAAGACTTGCAACACAAATGATGGAGATTGACAGTTACGAACTGGTAAGTTCAAATTATTATTCAAACAATCATGATACTACAGTCTTAATTAAAAAAAATGATGTTAACATTCTAATATTTTTTAAAAATTTATTCTCTTACTATCTTGGTGCACATGGTCAGATCATCTTTAAAAAGCGTTGTTACGATGAAAACTATAGATTCTGTCAAGATTACAAATTATTTAGTGACATATTAATAGCAGATAGGCATAGCATAAAAATAATTCAAGAGCCCTTATATTTCTATAAAAAGCATAAAAATACAATATATAATTACCACCGTAAAAAGCAGATTCTATCAAGCTTAAGGATATCGCAATACAATATGGTTAAATTGCTTGGTATAAAATTATCGCTTGTGACTATTTTAGATCTCAGAGAATTCTTTACTAATTGCAAACAACCTAAAAGACCTCTACCAGTATTCAACTCATTTTTAAATAAAATTGTAGATGAGTTTAAGAAAAGATATTGTAATGAACAAGAAGCTAATATAATAGACAATTACATTAGGGAGACCTATTTATCAATTTAAATTGTACCCTAAGTTTATTGTCAAAAGAAAATTCTTTATCTTTTTCGGAAATAATTAATGAATCTTCAAGCAAATGAACAAACCATAATCTTGGAATATTTTGTTTAATTGTATCTTCAAGCAATGGTTTACTTTTTATTATGAATGTAAGAGTGTTTTTTGTATGCTTTTTTCTTATAATGAGTGCTTTGATCAATTGATTGTTTTCGCTATCAAAAACGGTAAAGTTATTATCGATATGCACATTGTATTGCTTTAAACGTGTTATTTTTTTAGTATTTTGTTTATAATTTTTTATTATACTACGAGCATCTTCAGACCTAACAAAAATATTTGTATTTGTTAAGAAGCCTCTCTGAAAGTTTATAATATTAGCATCAAAATAATCATTTACTCTATTGAAACAGTCACTATGTGATGCACCACAAATAATATATATTTTATTATAAAAAAACTTAATAGCAGCACACCTCAGGTAATCCTGCTCTGTATTACTTTTCTCGTAATTTAAATCTATAAAATTCGGATTTAAAATAATTTCGTTTTTTGTTCCAAAGAAACTATAGGTCTTTGCTTTGACGTATGCAGTAGGTATGCTGTTTAAAAATTCAAAATAGTCCTTGGTATGCACAGTATTTTCTCTTTGAACTGTGATTGTCACACCACTATTTAGTTTAAAATGCAATAAGTACCAATAAATTATAATGTGGATGGCCAAATTATAGCTACATTAAGAGAGTTAAAAAGTGAATTCCCTAATTTTAAACTAAAAGACATTGTATATAGTGTGTGTGAATATCTTTCAAGCATAAAGAACGACAAAAGTCTGCTAGAAAATCTGGACAATTACTACAGAGCTTATAAAAAAAATGTAATCTTAGCCATAAAATACAAGCTTGTCAATCGATCAAGTCAAAATAATATTTTTACTACCTACTCAAAATTTTTTTTAAAAGAATTTAAATGCCCAGAAGAAATTGAAAACTGTGAAGAGCTTAGAAAAACATATTTCAATCAATTAGAAATATTAAAGAGCAAGAAAAATTGTAGAAAATGTGACGAAATGCATTTGCAAAAAAGCTTTATTTCTGGTATACTAGCTAACTCCATTAAGTCTGATAAGAAAGTTGTATAAGGTATTCTTAAGCGGTGTCTTCTTATTAAAATTAGTTGATAGATTGAAGTTACCATGTTGTAACGCAGTATTACACCAGTGTATGGCGTGTGAGGGCATTTTATCTTTTACTATCAAGTAGTTGCTTCTTAAGAATGAAACAATTTCATCATTTTTATCAGCTCCAAAACACTTTTCACTCACAATATACTTGTCTAAGTTATGCTTTGTTACAAATGCATCTAAAATCTCCAGGGGCAAAAGCCATCTGTTATTATCCGCAGTAATTTTCTCTTCAGTTTCTGTTATGAGTCCCAGTAACCTCTCATCACCCTTAGGGAATTTTATTATATTGGCTACTACCTTGCACCTGTTATGCGGTCTTAGAACTACATCTTGTGTAAAGTCAGTAAAACTCTTCAAACACGTCACATCCATGTCCACATACCACCCACCTTGTTTATAAAGCAAATGGTATCTAAAAATATCAGAAAACCCGCCAACCAACCCCTCATAACAATCACCATTTCCTTTGTATGTAAAGTATTTTTCTTTATCAATAATTAAGTTAGCGTCGAAAATAATGTCTCTATACTCTTTAGGTATGCTTCTATCACTATATGTCCAAAGCTTAAAACTATGCCCATGGTTCTTGAAACTCTCTATTGTGAGTTTTTCTAAGACTGTAAATTCATTACCGTTCCAAAAAGAATTAATTACCATTTTATATTAATGAAGTTATTTAGCCTATTGTTTGTTAAGCTCCAATAATAGCTATGCATGCTGGAATCATACTTGCCTCTATACACAGGCAAGAGATTGTGAGTTTTTCGGAAATAGTCTATGCACTTTCTCTGCACTGGCGATTCACCTGCAATAGTCTTTTGGTTTTTAAAATTAACAAGATTGTATATTAAGATAATTTTTTTATAGCTTGCAGTCTCTGTATATTCAACATGATTTAAAAGCTCTGGATTTTCATTGATATTAAAGAGTTTTAATAAAAACTTAATTTCATCTTTATCCTTAAAATAAATATATCTCTTCTCTAATACTGACCCACACGCATACTCATATGAAATGCCTTGATCATGGTCTTTAGTATTAATATCTTTATCAATCAGTACATTTGCAAATTTATAGTTTTTACCAAACTTAATATGAAAATAGTTTATAGGTTTAAATTCTCTGTTTAGTTTAAACCCAAAACAGAGCCCACTTTGTTTATCTTTATCCCAATAATCCAGGTACGTATTATAATCCTTTGTGCAAGGCAAAAATTTTAAAACTTCATCTTCGCTAAATTTCTTATGAACTTCACAATATAATTTATAAAGGGAAATTTTATTGTTATAAAAATTAAACGAAATGCCGTTTGCAAGCTGTGTAGGTATGCCATCGACTAACTTTATTCCTCTAATAGTATTGTTTATGTTGTTTATAAAGTTCAGATTTCCCGGATGGTTATAGAACTTGCTAAAGACTTTATTAAACATATGATAAATATACTTAGGTATGACTGATAGATATCAATTATTTTGCCCTGGCAATATATATCATGAAAGAGATGCACACTGGGGCTCCACTTTTACAGAATTGGGTAATTTTATTCTGCAATCAAATGAATTTAGAGATGCTAGTTACCCAGTTTCAATTTATCAGAAAGACACTGCATATGCTCTAGATACTCCCTATATTTTGTATAATACTGAGCAGACTACCAGTGAAACATTTCCTTGGGAAAGCAAATGTGACAAGGATATCAAAGAAATTTGGGATTACAGCCAGGTTAATATTGATAATTTTAAAAAAAGAGGAATATTGAACACAAGATTGGTTGTGCCCACCATTTGGAATGACTACAAAAACAAACTTCTCTCATATAATGAAGACAATACCTATGATTATGATGTCATATTTGTGGGCATGGGCAGTGAGCGCAGGTTTAAGATCATAGAACAACTTGAACATCTCGCTAAATCAGGATTACGCATAAAATTAGTTACTCACAGCATTGCTTATGGTGAAAAAAGGGATAGACTTATTGCCAAATCAAAAATTTACTTAAATGTGCATTATAAACAGCATTGGAATATCTTAGAAAGAATACGCTTGTTCCCTTGGATTGGTATTAATAAGCTAATTGTTTCTGAAAATAGTATTGACAATGATCCAGCTTGTGTAAATGTTGATTATGATAATATTATTGATACAATACTTAAATTAGTTTAAAAATTGAGTTATACTATTCCTTTAATAAGTATATTTATAGTGAACTACAACAAACCCCGGGTTTTAACACATTGTTTCAAGAGATATTGTTATAAATAATTAAGTGAACAAGTATAATGACATAGTTAATAATTTTTTTAACACCGATCTGCCTTGTCCTCCTGAAATACATTTATGTGAGAAAATAAGAGAAGCGTACTCTGCTGAAGTTGAAAAAGCCAAGGGGTCTGGTTGCGGTGGATGTGCAATTAATCAGATCAAAAGTAAATACATGGAAGCTATATGGAAAGAATTATCGACCTCTACGCCTTAGGGTTTCTCAACACATGCACGGTTCTGTTAATTTGGTTCTATTCACCATTAAAGGTGACCATTGGACAGTTATTGTTTGACAAAGACATGTATTTGAATGATCAATTTGACACTTTGATGTTATTTAAAAACAAATGGTTAGGCAAATTGGTGTCCTGCTACATATGTTGTTCATTCTGGACATCCATTGCAGTGGGCATTGCATATTGCATGGTTTTTAATTTGTCATATCTGTATCCTGTATTAACTGCATCCACATACCCTGCATTGGCATACATATTCAAAGGCATAGTAAACAAAGTAAATTCTCTTGAAAAATAAACATACAGGTGTATAATAACTTTATGTACATAGAAAAATACAATGTTACTATTAACGATTTGCATTCAAAAAATGTAAGACGAGTCAAAATTAACGCAAATGATGCACATGATGCGCACTATGAAGCTCTCAAATATTGCCATAGTCTCAATCAAGAGATATATAAAATTACAAACTATGAAGGCAAGATTGAGTACACATTGGACAAGGGGTTTGTGAATGAGTGAAACTGAAGAAATTTCATCCAACTTAACGTTATCAGATTTGAAGTTAATAAATAACATAATTGAAGGCGTATCATCAAAAGGTCTTATCAAGCCAACTGAATTCACAGCCATTGGTTCAATATATGAAAAGATTAGCTCACTACTCAAACAAGTAGAAAAAGCATCCAAAGTATAATGAATAAAATTAGCTTAGAGAAAGTAAATTCTTCCAACAGCATAACACATGTTAAGGTTTTAATTGATGACAAAGATGTTGGCATGCTTTACCTAAAAGATGATGAATTGGATGTGGTATTGGCCTGTCTTAGGAAAGGCTCATTTAATTCGGACACTGAAGTGCTCAGTGATGTTTATACAGACGATAATGCAGATAGTGACAACGAATATGATTAAATATTTGTATGAAACAGGTACAGGCCTGTATGGCCGTTTGTGAAGAGTTTACTAACACTATCTTAGTAGATAAAGTGAACCGTTCGGTCATTGTAAATGTGGACGCAGTCTGGTTTAATAATTTAAATGACAGGTTGGTAAGAATGGGGTACAGGATGGCACACAAAACCAGAGTTGGCAACGGGTTCACATGTGCATACATTAGTTCTTGAGTTTTAAAAGGTACATCCTATAATAGGATATGTTCAAATTAGAATTTGATGCAAAAACACATTCATACATCAATCCTTACACCAAAGAGTCATACATCTCCACAACGCAGCTTATTTCCAAATTCAAAAAACCTTTCAATGTAGAGGCAATTTCCAAGAGAGTGGCAGAAAAGGAAGGTGTCACACAGGAGGAGATAAAACAAAAATGGAAGAAGATGAATGATGATAGCAAAGTTTATGGATCAAAAATACACAGTGTTTTGGAAGATTATAACACCACCAAGACTGTTGCTGCAGGGTATGAAGATTTAATTGGCGCATATAAACAATTGGAAATCATATGTTCTGATGATCATTTATTAGTAGAAGAAAAATTACACAACCATTACTACAAGCTTGCTGGCACAGCAGACATAATACGACTTGAAGACAGGGGCGGTTTCAGTATTTTTGATCTCAAGACAAATAAAAAATTCAATCTGTTCAATCAATATTCAGAATACTTGCTATCCCCTGTGTCTCATCTCACTGCCTGTGAATACACCACTTATGCCTTGCAGCTGTCTCTGTATGCATTCATGTATCAGAACATGACAGGCAGAAATGTGAATCAATTGGGCGTTATTTACTATGACAGAGAGAATAATGAATTTGTTTATTATCCAGTCACTTACATGAAAGCTGATGCCCTCATGATGCTTGATTACTATGCAAAGAATATCTTGGGATAAACATGCCCTGCTGTTGGCTTGGGCAGCAGTGCGCAGAAGTGAAGATCCATACTTGAAAGTGGGTGCGTGTGCATTAGGATACAACAATGAAGTTCTTGGAGTAGCTTACAATGGTCTTGTGCCTGGTAAAACAGTTGATGCAGCTTTCTGGGACAACAGAGATGAGCGCAGACCATACATGATTCATGCAGAGACAAATCTTTTGACCAGAATTAGTCCTGGTCAAGCAAAGACTCTAGCTGTGACACTGCAACCCTGTTCTCATTGTGCACAATCCATTGCTGCATATGGTATCAAAAGAGTAATATACACAATGAAATATGATTTTGATAAAAAAGGACTGTCCATTCTAGATTTTTATGGAATTGAACATAAATGTATTAACAAGGATGAAGTCCAACAAGAATTCAACACATTAATTCATGAAATTTATTGACACACTCTTTAACAACAGTCAAGCCAAAGAAAGCAAACTGGTGGGACCTGCAACCAAAGCCAGTACAAACCCGGAAACTGGTGTCACCATCAACAACCCAGCTGCATACCATGTGATCAAAGATTGTGCCAAATTAACGTTAAAATATTTGCCCCACTATATTTTCGGTTTGTATGCAAATCCATTTGAAGTATTGAAGGGCAAGTTTGAAAAGAAAGACATTGATGAATTTGTTAAAGCAGCACTCTCAGACATAGTTTTAAATCAGCTTTTGAGTTTAATTGTGGACAAAATCAAGAAGTCATCTTCCACCTTGACTGCCAGTGATGATGATCCATATGGTGATTATGAATCTTTCAACTATTCAAGCAATGAACAGTATTATGTTGAGTTGATGTGCAATGCCTTTGATGCTAAATAAGTAATAATATGAAACTCATTTCACCATTTCTCAAGATACAGCAACAATTGAGAATATTTCATTGGCAAACTGATAGCTATGCACAGCACAAAGCATTTGGCAAAGCATATGAAGCGTTGGATGCTTTAATAGATGATTTCGTAGAAGTTTACATGGGCAAATATGGTAAAATGAAGGCCAAGCTAACATACAGCATTGAATTGGATAATTTGACTGACAATTACATGGATTATGTTAACGATTATATAAAATATTTTCTGTCTCTCAATGAAGAGCTGGATGCCACAACTGACACAGATTTGTTGAATATCCGAGATGAAATGCTTGGTGTTTTGAACAGATTGAAATATTTGTTATCATTATCGTGAACGACAGAATAAATACTTTCATGAAAGATTGTGTGTGGTTTCGCGCTATGCTTTATTTTTTGATAGCTTCTTTGCCCCCATTCATTGCTGAATTGGGCAAATACAGCACGTTCAATGAAATATCTCCAGTGGCCAAAACTATCATCTTAGCCAACTGTATTTTTCAAGGAATTATTGCTGTCAGAGCTTTTGTGGATCAATCCATAAGCAGAGCTGTTCATGATAAAAAGGGTCCTAAAAAGGTTGAACTAATCAACGGTTAAGCTAAATATTTACATGAATACAATTCTACCGTTTATCTTGATACCTTTTCTTGTTGCAGGTTGCGCCACAACCAACACAGGCGGCAATGCCAATGCCATATCAACTACTCCTCAACAGGCAGTTGAAAATGCTCTGCCTTATATTGCACCAGCTGTAACACTGGCTTGCACAGTGGTGTTGGAACAGGCTGTTTCAGTTAGTGATAGAGTTGAAAAAGCCAGAATGATCAACAATGTTGCTACCGTGGTGGAAAGCTTAACAAACGGCAACACACCCACTCCTGACCAATTGCAGAAAGCACTCTCTGACCATCTGCCGCTGGATAAAACACATTGGAGCAAGTATGTGGTTGTCATCAAAGACATCTATGCGGCGCAATTTGCCAAGCTCAATGGAGATGCCAAGCTTGGTGTTGATGTGCTCAATGCCATTGCCAAGGGCTGCAAGACAGCCACGGACCAATACGTAGACTAATGGGCAGCATATTCACCGCTGTACTGGGCGCCATTAGCGGGATATTCCAAGCTATTAACAATGTGTTTGGAGCCAAGAACACCCCAGAGATGAAGAAAGCTCTGGATCAACAAAAAGAATCAGACTTTGCCAATGAAATTGAAATGGCCATAAAGGAGAAGAATGTTAAAAAAACTCGCGATATTCTCTCTGAGTAGTTTTTTGTTGTGCAGTTGCACTACAGTTACTCCAGATAAAGTAACAGATGAGATTGCTTCATATGATGCTACAACGCCTTCAGCTTATGATGCTCAAAACTCTGGATTCATTGGTTTTCTCGATGACGGGCGTGGTATTATAACACCTTTTGGTCTGGTACGTTACAACACTCTCATCAAGGCGTATAAGGTGAGATTCAGGTCATTCAAAGGGGTAGAACTTAACGAGAATAATGGCATTAGTGAGTTTACTGATAAATTGAACAACAAGCTGTTCATCATTGATCAACAGCATTTGGTGTATTATGCCATTCTCAATTCATGGCGCAAAGATGGCAAAGAACCTGATTCCATTTGGGACAAAGCAAAAGATCTTGTTAAATAACTGCAGTTAATGATTTTCACAAGTTATTTTAATTACTTTAATAATTGCCACCGAACACAGTCAATTAAAGACTTTAAAGAAACATACCCAAAATCAGTCTCATGTGGCATATCCGACAGGCATGCAAATTTGGATCATGCTCTGGAATGCAAAGATAAAATATTTTTAAAAGAAAATTTATTGAACCTTGCAATTCACAAACATCTTAATGATGTGGACCATATTTTTTGGATAGATAATGATGTTCGCTTCATGGATGACAACTGGCATGACAAAGCATTGCAACAATTTGCCAAAGGGTTTGATGTGCTGCAGCTCTTCACTTCATGCCATCATTTGGATGCAAACAATGCTCCTTTGAATTCTGTTGCAAGTTTTGTTTACGCAAAACAAAAATACAATCGCCATGGGCACTGCGGATTTGCATGGGGCATGACGAAACAAACATTTGTACAACTGGGAGGCTTGTATGAATACAACATTGCAGGCACAGGTGACGCAATCATGGCTCGTTCATTCATACAAGAAAAAATACCTTCATTTGCACAAAGTATTATATCTGCAGAAAAATTTGCCTACTATCCCTATTCTGAGAATCACGACATGACAATACAGAATTACTATAACAAATGCAAAGATTTAAGAACAGGGTACATAGAAGGGGAAGTTTATCACAACTACCATGGTGAACTGGAGAAACGCAATTATATCGAAAGATATAAAATATATGAAAACAATAAGTTTGATCCTGTGGTAATGCTGCATAGAAATAATGGCGTGTTGCAAATTAAGAATGAGTATTTTCAACTGAAAGCAGATATTGAGAGATTCCTTGAATACAAGGATAGGATATGATAGCTTTTTTTACAGCACTTAATGATAGTTTCATGCCAGGCATGAGAGCGCTATTGAAAAGCTTACTCCAGAATAATTCATGGTTTAACGCGGATTTTTTAATTCTATCAGATGGTAATCTTTCACAAGAGTCGAAAGAAGAACTGCACAGATTATATAACAAAATAAAAATTATAGATGTTAGGAAGGAGGATTACATGAAATGTAAGGATACCATTGACAATTGGAATTTTAATCTGTTCTATAGGTTTGATGTGTTTGAACTGAGTCATTTAAATTATGATAAAATTGTTATGATGGATACTGATATGTTAGTTTTAAAAGATATAAAAGATTTATTGCAATTTAATTGTGACTTTGCTGCATGCAGAAAATGCCCTGACCTAATGCCAGAATTAGGCAATCTTAACAATAATTTTTTTAATTGCGGATTAATGGTATTATCTAAAGAGATAATTGATAAGCAACACAAGACTAATCTTATTAACATGGCTAAAGAAAAAAACTGGTCTAGTGACCAGCCACTTTTTAATTTGTATTTTCGCAATAAAGTCGTTTTTTTACCTCAAAAATTTAACACAGTATCCAGTGGAGTAACCAAGCAAACACTTAATGACGTTTCCATTCTACATTTTCATGGTGATCTCAAGCCTTGGATGCATTTGAATGCCCAAGACTGCTTTAAACCTTTTGTAAGTACTCTTTTAACAAGAGCAGGTGAAGATTCTGATGAAATGATCAATATATTAAAAAATCTATATGAAGACTACAGATAATATTGGCATTATAATCAACACTGAGTACCACCATGCCACAGCTCTTTCCATATATCAATCCTTAAGACATTTAAATCTCTCACCCCGGTTTTATTATAATTGCTCTGTAGATAAATTTAAATTTAATGAGCTGTGCGTTCATAATAATCTTGCAATTACAAAAGAGTCTGATTTTGATATTAATATAATTATTACTGCTCAGGAATCACATGGTTATATTCCTGGATTTAATTTTAATTATAATCCTGCTTTTAACAATAAAAGCGATTTTATATTCATTCATCACAGACCTCTGAAATATGGAATTGATAACATAAAAAAACATTTCCCTAATTCTATTAATATAGCCAATGGAACATATGAAAGTCCATTTAGTAATGATTATTTTTTTCAAACAGAATCACCTGTAACTCTGTATGCAATGAAAAACAATACAATAGGTGTTGTTTCTCGTTTTTTTGAAAATAAAATATCCATGGAATATGTAAATACATTTTTGCAAAAAAATAACTGCAACATGCATTTGCTTGGTGAAGGATCTGCCATTACACAGGCGCAAATAAAATATGCTAACATTCAAAGTACTGATCTGTGCAGTCATTATGAATTTTATGAAGCGCTCTCAAAATTTAATGCATTACTAATACCTTACAGCGCACAAATGGATGAATACACTGGTTTAAAAATAACTGAAGCACTTACCCACAGCATAGCCCACAAGATACCCATAATTGCTAACAAAAAATTTCTTGAATACTATAATTTAAAGCAAATAGACTCTAGTTTTTCTCATATTCTTGATATACTAGCTGATGAAATTAAGTATAATTTATTAAAAGACGAATTACAAGTATTCCAAAATAATTCGAGAGAACACAATAATAAATTATTTAAACGCATATTAAAGGCATGAAAATAGATTTTATAGTTCCAGTATACAAAGATTTTAACCTTTTAAAACTTTCTGTACCTGAAATAAGGCGTTTTTATCCTGATAGCTCAGTTTCTGTCATGAGCGATGGCAATGACGATCTAAATATAAAGCAATTTTGCGATGATAATGATTTAAGATATTATCTGTTCTCCAGATCGCATGTTAATGAAACACCTGGAGCATTTTACCGCAATATGATTAAAATTTATGATGATACCAAGTCTGACATAATTATAAAAGCAGATCCGGATTCAAGAGTTTGCGGTAACATCAAGCTGACACCAGATCTGAAGCACTCAGTCTTCGGTACATTTTTTGAATCCACGCTAGACAGAAAAATATACAATGGAAGTAACCTCCTGAATATCATTAGACCTAGATTTATTCAGAACGGCATCTTTGGCATTGGTTCATCAGTTATGGATATCTTCAAAGCAACAAAATTTTTTGATGATGATGTGCATTTACGTGAAAGATTGAACTTCTTTCTGTCCAAAGGTCTGGGTAGACCGGAGATATATGCGCTTTCCTCTGAACTGCTGATGGCAATAGCATGCAATGATTTAAAAATACCGCTCCACAATCATGAAGATTTTTATTCAATAATATACATGAAACCATTGCAACGGTATTTTTATAATGAAGTTATAAGTAATGAAGAAGCTATCAGAAACCTTAAAAAGTTTAAATTTATACACCCCATATATGAATAGACGTCTCAGCGCCATAATGATAGAGCTTACAAATACATGTAATGCTAAATGCCCTCTTTGCCCTACTGGTTCTGATTCATTGGATAGAAAAAAAGGATTTATTTCAAATGAGTTATTTCAAAAGATAATGAATGAAATGGGTGAGTTAAATTATAAAATGCATTTGCTTTCCTTCAATTATGGTGAACCTTTCTTGCATCCCAAATGGTTCGAATTATATTCAATGATTCCAAAGAATGTGTATCATAAAACATCAACAAACGGTCTGGTTTTTTACAAACAAGAACAAATTGATCTGTTGTCAAGAAGTAATCTGAACGAATGCGTGATAAGCATTGATGGATCCACAAAAGAATTAAACGCAACTTATAGAAAAGGTGTAGATTTGGATAAAATTTATGATGGATTGAAGTATTTTAGAGAAAAATATGGTGAATTGAGTTCTAGACCTAAAATTAGAATACAGACAGTATTATTTTCTTATAACACTGATGATTTGCAAAATATTAAAAACAAATTTAAAGGCCTGTATGATGAAATTTACTACAAGCTTCCTAATTTCAATATGACAGAATATACTGAAACAGAGCAGATTAATAAACTAACGCAGCAAAAAGTCATTGATGATGTACCAAATTGCTGTTCTACTTTTTCCAGTTCATTTGTTATCAACTGGAATGGTGATTGTAATCCTTGTTGTCATGATTATCAAGGTGAAGTAATAATAGGCAATGCTAATAATCAAACTATTAGTGAAATATTCTACTCTGATGAATCAGAATTATTTTATAAGAAAATATTAGAAAATAGAAAACAAAATAAAATATGTAGTGTTTGTCCTATTGATAGAAGAACTGTGAGCAAGAATAACGTGATACACTATTGAATGGGTTTTATTATTATGTTATTAAAGCCGTAGTTAGTAACAGCAATGAGCCCGTGCTTTACATCCACACCATGTGGAAAACTATAATCAATTAAATCTTCAAGTGAATTAAGATTGTGTGAATCTAGACGTACAACTTTGTTATTGTATTGATCGGTGATGTACAGAACGTTATCATGATAAACCATATTATCCAAATGCGCTGCTTCAAAATCACGCTCTTTTATTCTAACAAAGCTATTATTTTTTAAATTGTACTTGATTATGGACACACGAGATGAGTGAATTGTTTTTTGACTCACAGATGTGGTACCATAACATGCTATCATTGCAAAAGTATCATCTGCAAGTATACACAAGTCTTGTACTGCAGGTTCAGAAGTTGTGAAAAGAGCTACTTGTTGTGATGTATGCATATTAAAGAAATGAATGCCGGTATGCGACAGTCTGCTTGTCACAGCCACGGTATCATCATTAATAAACTTTATTCCATGCACTCTGTTGCCAGCATTGTATGGTAAATCCCTTACAAACTGTACTTGATCGTTAGCATATTTATAAAGTGAACATGTGCCTTGAAAGAAATTGGATGTGATCAGGTTGCCGTTATCATCCCCTGCCATGAGATCTGTTTCACATGTTTGACCGTTAAACACAGTGTCTATTGTTTGCAGAGTTTTGTAGGTTTTATCTTGAAAATTAAAACGCACAAGAAACATGCAGCGTCCATTAAAGTGGCAGCATGCAAGTGTATCTGGAGACAACAGGACTATAGAAGTAATGGTGGACTGTCTCGGGCGCCCTCCCACATAATTAATTGGTTTTTCTTTGGCTAAACTATCAAAAGATATTGTTAACTCATCCATGTTAATACGTATTTAAACCTGTCAACAAAGTAATCAATTTATATAAATAATATTATGAGAAAACTCATGCTCATTCTACCATTTATTCTTTTAGCCAGTTGTTCTCCTACACAGTGTCCTGTCGCATCACTGCCTACTGAAGATAAAGAAAGATACAATACAGAAGAGACAACAAAATACCCAGATGTGCCAACAATGCAAGCAGCAGAAGATGCAGCTTCAGGAAAATTGTTTAAGGATTAACAATGGCATCAAGCGTCTTAGATGAAAGAAGTGCAAAAAATGTTGCAACCTTGCATCTTAAAGTTCAAGAAATCTTTAGAAACTGGATAGCCGAAAGCCAAATATTGGCCAAGGCTCATGGCTATGAATATAAGGCCATCTCTGGTAATCGAACATGGGATGAACAGGGCAAGATATATGCACAGGGTAGAACATCACCAGGCAAGATTGTGACCAATGCAAAGCCTGGGTACAGTAACCATAATTATGGCATTGCAGTGGATATGGGTGTCTTTAAGGATGGTAAATATTTGGATAGCTCCAAGCCTTCTGAAGCAGAGCAATTTCATAGAAAAGCTGCAAGTATTGCAGAAAAATATAACATTGAATGGGGAGGCAGTTGGAAGACTTTCAAAGACTATCCGCATTTTGAATACAGAACAGGCAAAACATTGTCACAGTTGCGCAAGCTTGTTGCAGAAGGTAAGGATATTTTAGCCTAAATATTAATACGAAAAACTTATTTAGCTTCTGCAAGAGATTAGTCAAACCCCTTGTTATATTAGGTGTTTTTAGTGCTATAACCTACGTCTCCTTCATTGTTGGTATATTAGAAGGTAAACGTGTATACGGTACATCTTCTAAGTTTTATACAGATTTACCCAATTCATGCTTTATTGAAGCTTTGATACATTCTTCTCGTGCCAGCCTGGTTTTAAAGAGCGATGTGCAAGCATATTCGTCCATATATGGATTCACTTATTATCTTGCAGATAATGCACACAACAAGCAATTATTTGGTCATGCAGTGTCCATATTTGAGTACAAGAACAAATTGTGGTTATATGATGCTGTGTGGGGTACCATGTTGGTAGGCAAAGCTACTGCCAGAAGTGAATATGAGAGAATGTGCACACAGTTCATAGAAAAATGTTACAGGTACAAGATCAAAAGAAGTTTTGTGGTGGATGATTGGTCAGTGCCTGCTTACCAAGACAGAGAATAAATTAATCCCACAAGGACTTATAATAAATGCTGAACAATTGCAGCCCGCGCTTCTGTCTGTCATCACCTTGCTTGAGCTCTTCATCAGTAACTCCTCCATCACGTGTGTCGCTGTTGATCTGCCATTGAAAAGCAAAGATAATGTCATCCAGTATGGCACACCATTCATTCTCTGTGAATGCTGCAGGTCCTGTGTAACCTGGCTCTTTGGAACCTGCATACACTTCATCAGTGGTTAACAACTCTATATTACCAAAACGATCTTCTCGGTGCCACTTGAGACTGGTGCCATGAAATGAATTGCGCATGGCTGTTAGCACAGGCACAGCTTTGCGTGCAATGTACCATGCTGCATTCCATTTGTCCAGATCATCATACCCACGAAAAAACCTTTGCATGGAATATTTGCATTGACAATACAAACCAGAAGTTAATCTGTAATAATATTTCCAGAAGAACAAATATGCAGCTTCAATGCATTTGTGCTTGGAGAACACAGGCTCATCATAATACTTGCCCATGATGCGTTTCACTTGCAGTTCGATTTCTTGCTCACTTCTCATATTTTTTTGAGTGTAAAAGAACCATCTTTGTTATCATACCAGCCAATGTTATCATCTGTTTTCCATTGCATTTTTTCAAGCAGCTCTTCTGGCAAAATGCAATACAGCTCACCTGAAGTTTCATTCTGCTCCACTTTGAGCGTATATGACATATTACACACCATGCCAACGGCTAGAATAATGCATTGCTTTGTTACAAATTTTTTGAACTAATAGTCTTGAGAAGAATATAGTGGGATTCAATGTTTCTTTCAACAAAGAATAGTACCAACGGCTTTTGAGCTTCCTGTATGCAGCAAAGTTTTGATCCATTTTCAAGGTGAATTGAGCATCTTGATCACGACGATTTTTTGCAGTTTTTTCTGATTCCAAATCATGCTGCATGTACACAATGGATTTGACTTTGCCCTTGACCACTGTCACTTTGTAATCAATGCTCAAGTAACGGCCTGCCACTTGTTCACCACAATACATTACAAATGTTTTGGTGAAATCTACCTTTTTTAACACTTTTTTCAAAACCTTTTTGCGCCTAGGCGTTTTACTGCGAGGAAACTTGCAATTAAAGTATGCACGCTCCAGGAATGATCTGTTGTCTGTCAATGACAATGGCACATATGGCTCAGTTTTGCCGGTGTCCACATATTCATCCACCATCATCTGGCCATTGGCCAGTATGGTGTAGCGTGCCATGATATTGTCCAAGTCTTTGGTTTGAAAATCATTGGGTATTACAGCATTATTTTGCTGCAGAAATTGCATAACTGCTTTAGGAGCTGTAACTTTCAGCTTTTCCACATGAATGTCATCAAACATGCCCATACCTATATTGTACATGAACGTACATATTAATCCACTGTTTTATTTGGAGCATCTGAATAGAATTTGCCTATGACATCCACTGGTGCAGCATTGTTTTGCAGCGGTTTAAATTTTCTTAACAACTGCATTTCTTCATTTGGTTCATAACATCCCACACCAGCTTGGTGTTCAAAAGTGAGCTTGCCAAAGCGAGCAGACTTGATGTTGGTGCACACCACCCAATCATGACCCAATTCACCTTGCAAGGCACATGCATGCTTGCACCCAGAGCTGCAATCTGGATAATGTGCATTCTCATCTGACCATCGTTCCACTGCACCCCATGGAGTGTAGTCAGAGGGCAAGCAAGTGACTACATCCAACAGATCTGTGTGCATCATGGTTCTCATATCTCTGGAAACAAGCAATTCTGAATGAACACTTTGATGTCATCTTCCTTAAGACCCAGTTTGGCCATGACACGAGGAGTGTGAGGATTTTCCTTCTGATTGGTGGCATAATAATTTTGAGCTGCAGTGGAGTTCACATCTCGGTGATTGGAATTGCCCACATGTTGCAAGTAGTACGAAACTGTGTCTTTAACCATCTGAGCAATTTGCTGCAATTCCGTTTCACATGTGACTTGACTGGCGGCCACCATGCTGGGTGAAAATATGCGATTGGCCCAGGTGGGTAATTCTCTCACCTTGCGCCATGACAATTGCTTCACATGTTCAGCAAACCAAATGCACATGTCATGATCTTTGTTCACAGTCACACTGTAATCATGAAAACATCCTGTGATAATGTTCTTACCAGCAATCACATCAAACCCAAAAATGGGTGCATCATTGTGCACATGAGGAAAGATGCAGCAATGCATCATCCATAATCCTTTGATGTCACGTGTGTCCACCACATCAATGTGAGCTCTGCGATAATTATCTGATGTCCACACACGATTCATCCAGCCAGGTTGATTGAAACGATCCATGCCTGGTTCTTGAATCTCTTTGCCAGTGATCTCAAAATGTGTTTGCAACACATGCTGAATGTCAATGAGAGTGTCCCAAATTTTGCTCATATTTTAATGGGTGCAACCTTGCTTACACATTGATTGGCCATGGCAATGACCCCATTTGCAAAGTCATTATGCTTATCATAATACATGCACAATGTACCAAACTTTTCTTTCACTTGAGTGAATTGAATTTGTGG
>Ga0164294_10000978_pt1 | contig 27046 bp, 30 predicted proteins | sample GEODES005metaG_FD_111479 | JGI IMG/M metagenome (GOLD analysis project Ga0164294, IMG submission 111479) | Oligotrophic lake water microbial communities from Sparkling Lake, Wisconsin, USA - GEODES005 metaG | ecosystem: Environmental > Aquatic > Freshwater > Lake | place: USA: Sparkling Lake...
AAGCGGTTTTGTGTTCGGTGCCCGGGGTCCAGCAAGCCATCGTTAACGGGGCAACACACCGTGGCCGCCGTGTTGTTTGGTTTGCTGTTGCTCTGGCGTGGTGAACAACCTCTGTGGGTCAGTCGTACCGCCCAACAACTGTGGCAGCGGGTGGCCAGCCCGGCCCAACGTGAAGCCTTGCAACACCGCACTTACGGCCCAGTGTTGCTGGGCATGGCCTGGGCCTTGCTGCCTTTTGGCCTGTTGTACTCCGCCTTGATGGTGGCCTTGTTCAGTGGGGGTGCTGCGCAGGGGGCATCGGTCATGATCATGTTTGCGTTGGGTGGGGGTTTCATGTTGACCGCGATGCCCTTGCTGTTACAAAGATTGCAATCGGTGCAGGCGCTGTCGGTTCGTTGGTCAGGCTGGGGTACCCGCTTGGCCGGTTTAACCTTGAGTGGTACCGCCGCTTGGGGCCTGTGGATGGGCTTGATGCATGCACAAGCGCCGTGGTGCGTGCAGGCCTCATCGGTGGGGGCAAACCCCGCTTTTCTTGATGTCGGTCAATACATTTTGCGGGCACTCACCTAAGCTGTTCTTCACGCTAAATGCATTTGAGATGTTCAGCGATTTTGAAGGGATCAGCCTCATGTACAAGCGAATTTTATTGGCCACCGATGGCTCCAAATTGTCGGACAAAGCCGTGCAAACTGCCATGGAATTGACACAGATTATTGGCGCTGAATTGGTGGTGGTGAAAGTGTTTCCCCATTACGTTCAAACCTATTTTGAAGGTTCTTTTGCGATCAGTGGTGATGATGTGAAAAACATTGAATCACAGTGGGAAACGGCTGCCCAGAAAACCTTGGATGATGTGCAAGCCTTGGCGTTGGCCAAGGGTTTGCATATTCACACCAGGGTGATCAAGTCGGACGATATTGCCCAAGGCCTGATCGACCTAGCCGCCCAACTCCATTCAGAATTGATCGTGATGGCTTCCCATGGCCGCAAAGGCATCAAGCGTTTGTTGCTGGGCAGTGAAACCTTGAGCGTGTTGACCCATGCCAAATTACCCGTGCTGGTCTTGCGTTAATTCATTCGTGGGTCAAGGCGACCGCAGCGGCTGGAAGGGTCAAGCCGTCAAGCCGCGGTAGAGCATGGAGGTGGCCAAGGCGTAGAGCAACACTGCAAAAGCGCGTTTGAGTTTTTTCACCGGCCATCGGTGTGCCATGCGCGCACCGATGGGGGCAGTAAAGACCGTGCTCAGGCACACCATCAACAAGGCGGGCAGCCAGACATAGCCAAATGAATATGCCGGCGTGCCCGTGACCGACCAGCCACTGGCCACATAGCCGATGGCATTGAACAAGGCAATCGGAAAACCCAGCGCCGCACTGGTGGCCACCACTTGACGCATGGGCACATTGCACCAGACCATGAAGGGCACGCTCATGAACGCGCCGCCTGCGCCGACCAAGCCCGACACGACGCCAATCAAACCACCCGCCGCCCATTGACCCGCACGACCGGGCATGTCCCGTGAGGGTTTGGGCTTTCGGTCGAGCAGCATTTGGGTGGCCGAGAAAGCAGCGAAGCCCGCAAAAACAAGCGCCAACACCGCGCCATTGATGAACGCGAATAACCACAGACTCGAGATCAAGCTGCCAACGATCAAGCCTGGCGTTAGACCTTTGACCAAGTCCCAGCGCACGGCCCCCAATTGATGGTGCATGCGGGTACTGGCCAAAGAGGTGACAACGATGGTGGTCATGCCCGTGGCAATCGACATCTTGACCGCCAGAGGCGTTTCCAAGCCCAGTGTGTTGTGAAACAAGAAGGTGAAGATGGGAATGAGCACCAATCCGCCGCCAACGCCCAGCAAACCCGCCAAAAAACCCGTGAAGATGCCGAGAATGGCCAGGTCCAGCAATATCCAAATCAAGATGCGTCCAATCGGAAAGGAAAGGGTGTCTGCAAGGGTCCACCAAGTCGTCATCCTGAACGAAAGGTTCAGGTGGGCGAGGTCAGTAAGGTGTTGGGTTCATCTAACGCGAGATGATCACGCTCACCAAACAATTTCCAAGCCCGGGGCTCCAAAGAGCATTGGTTCAAGAAATATAAAACCCAGCAGTCTTGCAGACGCTTGCATTGTAGGAGGCTAAATCAAATGGCCATCATGACCAAGCGCATTGTCCAGGCGATGCAACAAGTTTTGCAGGTTGTGATGCGACGTGCTGGGCTCGCCAGGTGCGGCAGAGAAGTCACTGAGTTCGAAAGCCAAGTTCAAAGCGGCCAACACAGCGATGCGGTCACGCGCTTTGATTTTGCCGGCGTCCCGAATTTTGCACATGGCTTCATCGACTTTGCGCACTGCCGTGTGAAATCTTTCTTCGGCGCCTTCGGGGCAACCCAAGATATAGCTTTGACCCATGATTTGCACTTCAACCTGACTCATGCCCCGTCCTTGACTTCAACCGGTAAACGATCGAGCAGACCATCAATGCGGCTGCGCGCAGCTTGCAGACGAGATTTGAGCGAATCGCGCTCTTGTGTCAAAGCGTCCACTTGGGTGGTGAGCAAGTCGTTGGTGCGTTTGAGTTCTTCGTAGCGAACAATCAAACGCTCCACGCGTTCGAGCACAGGGTCGAGGGGTGAGTTTTCGGACATGAGGATCATTTTAGGGGCGATACAAGGCTTATGGCTAGAATGCGTTCGTTGGTGCTCGCGGTGTGGTTCACATGCCGCAGTTCAACGGGAAGCAGAAGTTTTCGCTCTACCAAGTACTTCTTTTTTGTACATGGCTTGAGTTGATGACCAGCCTGCGCTGCCCCCGCAACGGTCAAGCGAACGAAGTGCGTCACGCACTTCCGCCCTGTCCAACCCAGCCACTGCGTGCCTTGAACAAGCATGTGGGAAGGCGGACACGGTTGTTTTCGCCAGCCCGGATACCGGCCAACAAGGTGGAGTCGCGCATGTCGTGGCTTCTTAACGCTCAAGCACTGTCGGGGAAGGCGGTGAGAGCACTTGGCTGGCATCATCATGAAAAAAATCCTGAAAAGCAGTGGCCTGGCGTTTTTCGTCATGGCAAGTTCAACGCACGCATTCGATAAAACAGACAACGCTCTAGACACCTTGGTTGTCACAGCAAGCAAATCACCAGAAGAAATTTTTACAACGCCCGCCTACATCACGGTCTTGACGCAATACGACATTCAACAGTCAGGTGTTCGTTCAGTGAATGAAGCGATTGTTAAATTGGGAGGTTTGATAGGACGACCAAGTCTTTTTGGCGGCAATGAGCTGACCTTGGATGCCATGGGTTTTGGCGAAACTGCCGCCTCAAACATGGTTTTCATCATTGATGGCATGACCTACAAAGAAGGGGATCAGAGCGAAGTCCGTATTGGCAACATCCAACTTGATGAAGTTGAACGAATTGAAATTCAAAAAGGTGGATCAACTGTTTTGTATGGCGATGCTGCTGTATCTGGTGTAGTCAATATCGTGACGCGTGCTTCAGGCTGGAACCCCAAAAATCAAACATCTGGCAGCATCCAAACAGGATTTGGCAGTTACGGGGCTGAAGAACTTAAATTCAGTGCAAGCAAAACTGGTACGGGAACCAACCTCACAGTTTCTGGATCACATCTGAATTCAAATGGCTTTAGAGAAAACTCATCCAATTATGCAGACAATGTTCTTCTTGGCTTTCAACATGCAACTGAATCAACCAGGTTGGGATTGAGCCTGTCAAAGGAAACTCAATATGCGAAAACGCCTGGCTCACTCAGCGAAGTTCAGTATGCAACGGATCGAAATCAAGCCAACGGTTCGAACAAGTCGGTGAAGACCTTCAACGATCTTCAAAAAACAAGTTATGGCGTTTTCATCGAAAAAGATTTCGATTCGCTATTGCTGCGATTTGATGTCAAGCAAAGAGACAAAGACTATTTTTTCTTGGATCAAAAGGGGGGGTACCCCAGCTCGGCGTCCATATCAACCTTGAACAACAATTACGGCATCAACTTAAGCCAGAACCAAAAGTATGGCTTCGGTGGTGCGGACTTTATTTTTGGACTAGATGCAAACGATTGGGTGCAAAACAGGGTGACGCAAGACTTTGGCAGTTACCACAATGTGTCAAGTGCACGGGCTCTTTTTGTCAAGGGCCGCCTGTCGCTGGACTCGATCAACACCATGTTTGGCTTGGGCGCAAGGCAGGAGCAAGTCGATCGGTCATCAGTAGGTTACAAAACGCCCGAATACTATGAGGCTAGTGACAAATTGGATGCATGGGAAATTTCTGCTCTTCATGAACTCAATTTACAAAACAGCCTGTGGGCCAAGGTTTCTAGCAATTACAGGATGCCCAACATCGATGAAATCTCTAATGCCTATGCTGAATTTGTTACTTACTCTCCGTTGGATTTAAAGCCGCAAATTTCATTGGATCAAGAACTGGGTTGGCATGGAAAGTTTGACAAAACACGAACTCGCGCTCGTCTCTTTCGAAGCTACTATAAAAATGAAATTGCATATGACAGAGCGGCTTATGTTGATTTGGCTGGTGGTTATTACGTTGGGTCAAACATCAATTTCGACCGTACAAAAAGACAAGGCGTAGATTTGAGCCTGAATCATTCACTCAGTCCAGAATTAACGCTTGGAACCTCTGCCACCTACCAACAAGCTCAATTTACTTCTGACAACTTCAAAGGGAAAAAGATTCCCCTGTCACCTGAAACTATTCTCAGCGCGAACGCCAACTGGCGGTTTGAAGCCAAGCAAACCATTGGATTGAGTTTTCAATACATAGGACAGCAACACGTTGGCAGTGATTTCGCAAACCTCTACACCATACCCGCCTATTACACCGCTGACATTCGATATGGCTACAAGCAAGGACCCTGGGCTTTTGATTTCTTCATTCGAAATCTCCTCGACAAAGACTTTTATTCATTTGCAACCAACACCTACGAAGGCTTGACAAGAAGCACGGCCATTTATCCGGACATGAAGCGCAGCTTCTTTGTCAATTTTAAATATGTAATGAAGTAACGCCCGTGTTTAACATGCACCTCCCCCAACGCATCATCTGCCTCACTGAGGAAACCACCGAGTGGCTCTACCTCTTGGGCCAGTCTGCGCGGATTGTGGGCATCTCGGGGTACACGGTTCGACCCAAAATTGCGCGTGCAGAAAAGCCGCGCGTGAGTGCCTTCACCAGTGCCAAGATCGACAAAATCTTGGCCTTGAAGCCCGACTGTGTGTTTGGCTTTTCAGACCTGCAAGCCGACATTGCAGCCGAGTTGATTCGCCATGGCGTGCAAGTCACGGTGTTCAATCAGCGCAGTGTGCAAGACATTTTTGCCATGCTCTACCAAGTGGCCGCCATGGTGGGCGAGGCCGAGCAAGGCTTGCAGCGCATTCATGCCATGCAAGCCCATTTGCAGGACATTCAAAACCAAACCAAGGCTTATGCCAGCAGACCCAAGGTCTACTTTGAAGAATGGGATGAACCGGCCATCAGTGCCATTCGTTGGGTATCCGAGTTGATTCAAATCGCCGGGGGGGACGATTGCTTTCCCGAGTTGGCGCTGCAAGCCATGGGCAAGGACCGCATCATCGCCGACCCCTTAAGCATCGCTGCCAAGCAACCCGACATCATTTTGGGGTCGTGGTGCGGCAAAAAATTTCGCCCTGAGAAAGTCGCGCAACGCCCCGGTTGGCAAGATGTGCCTGCTGTGGTGAATCAACAATTGTTCGAGATCAAATCGGCCGACATCTTGCAGCCCGGCCCAGCCGCCTTGACCGATGGGGTCGATCAAATGCACCGCATCATTCAACAGTGGGTGCAGCAGCATGGCTAAATTCATCGCGCTGTTATTCTGCTGGCTATCCATCCCCGCATCAGCGGTCACACTCACCGATGATCGGGGTGTGCAGGTAACGCTCACTAGTGCGCCCCAGCGCATCATCACCTTGCTGCCATCGTTGGCTGAAACAGTTTGTGTGCTGGGCGCTTGTAATCGTTTGGTCGGCACCGACAACTTTGCCAACTGGCCCGAGAACGTTCAAAAATTACCCAAGCTCGGCGGTTTGGATGACACCGCGCTTGAACCCTTGGTGCGTTTGAAACCAGACTTGGTCTTGGCGGCGCGTTCCACGCGGCTGATCAACCGATTGGAATCGTTGGGGCTCAAGGTCTTGGCCTTGGAGCCGCAAAACCAAGCGGATGTCAAGCGTGTCTTGCACACCGTGGCGCAAGCACTTCAATTACCGCAGCCCGACAACGCCGCACAGGCTGTGTGGCAACACGCATTGGACGGCATGAACCAAGCCAAGCGCAGCATGCCCGCGAAAGCGCAGGGCACCAGCGTTTACTTTGAAGCCAGCACTGGAGGCTATGCCGCCGGTGAAGCTTCATTCATTGGCGAGGTGATGCTGCACATGGGTTTGCGCAACGTGGTGCCTGCTCCGATGGGCGCCTTCCCTCAACTCAATCCCGAGTTTGTCGTTCGCGCCAACCCCGACTTGATTGTGTTGGCTGAACCGATGGCGCTTGATTTGCAAAAACGGCCGGGTTGGTCTGCCATGCAAGCTGTCAAGCACAAACGTGTTTGTGCGTTCACACCCGCGCAAGGCGATGTCTTGGTGCGTCCTGGCCCACGCTTGGGCGAGGCAGCGCAAATCATTGCCCAATGTTTAAAACGGCACTATCCATGAAGACGCCTGCACAGCAGATTTCGCACATGGGCCTGGGCATGGCCTTGTTGACGCTGCTGTTGTTGGTTCTCGGCCTGTTGGCGAGCAGCCAAGGTATCGAATGGCCCTTGCAGTGGCATGACCGCATCGTGCAAGACATCCGTTTGCCGCGTACTTTGGGCGCGTGGTTGGCGGGTGCCTTGCTTGGTTTGGCGGGTGCATTGGCCCAAGGCTTGTTTCGCAATCCCTTGGCAGACCCGTATTTGCTCGGCAGTGCATCGGGGGCCACATTGGGTGTCACGCTGGCATTGATGCTGGGCTTGTGGGGCGGTTTGCAACTGCCCGCAGAGGCCTCGATGGCTGCGCAATGGGCATGGCGATTGGGACTCACAGGCTGTGCCTTTGTCGGTGCTTGGCTGGCCGTGTTGCTGACGCTGTTGTTGGCCAAAGGCGTGCAGCACACGCTGCGCTTGCTGTTGGCCGGTGTCGTGGTGGGCGTGGTGTTGGGGGCCATCACCTCCTTGATGTTGGTGTTGCGCCCACAAATTTATCCCGCGATGCAATCGTTCACGTTGGGTTCAACCGCGATGCTGAGTGGCGATTCTTGCAGTTTGATGGCGTTGTCTTTGTTGGTTTGTTGGCTGTTGGCGTGGCGACTCAGTCCCTTGTTGGATGGCTTGAGTTTGGGCGAAGCCACGGCGCAGAGTTTGGGCTTGCGGGTGGCCCCTTTGCGGTTTATTTTGCTGGGCGTGATGGCTTTGGCCACGGCAACTGCCGTGGCCCAAACCGGTTTGATTGCCTTTGTCGGTCTGGTGGCACCGCACTTGGTGCGCGCCCGTGTGCGCACCACCTTCGCCCGCAGTTCCTTCTTGGCAGCCCTCATGGGTGGTGTGTTGCTGTGTGGCGCAGACATCTTGGCCCGCTTGTTGATGGCGCCACAAGAGCTGCCGGTGGGTGTGCTGACAGGCGTGCTGGGCGGTGGTTATTTGCTTTGGCGCTTGCAGTCTCCGGCCAAGCGTGCGGAGGACGCCGCATGAGCCGTTTCATCTTGCAAGCCAAAGGCGTCCATGCCGCATGGGACCAGACCCCCGTGTTGTTTGATGTCCATGCCGATTTTCTGCAAGGTCAATGGACTTGCATCGTGGGTCCGAATGGCGCTGGTAAATCGAGTTTGCTGAAAGTTTTGGCGGGATTGATGCCGGCCCAGGGCGAGGTGTTGTTGCATGGCCAAAACCTGCAAACACTGTCTGCCAAACAACGCGCTGCGCAATTGGCTTGGTTGGGCCAACAAGCCTCGGGCAGTGACGACTTGAGTGTGTTTGATGTGGTCATGCTGGGTCGCTTGCCCCACCAAACATGGTGGAATGGTGTCACAGAAGAAGACCGTGTCATCGTCGACAACTTGCTTGAATCCATGCAATTGACCGCTTGGCGGCACCGCAGTCTGGGCACCTTGTCAGGCGGTGAACGCCAGCGGGTGTTGTTGGCCCGCGCTTTGGCCGTGGGTGCACCGGTGCTGTTGATGGATGAACCAATTGCCAATGTGGACGCGCCGCACCAAGCCGCTTGGTTGGCGACTGTGAAACAGCGCACCCAAAGCGGCACCACCGTGGTCAGTGTCTTGCATGACTTGAACCTGGCCTTGCGAGCGGATCAGGTGTTGGTGATGCAAGCCGGTCGGGTGATGCTGCAAGCCGCGCCCAGCGACCCTGCCTTGCATGCTTGTTTGAAAGCCGTGTTTGAACACCGTTTGGATTTCCATCAGGTGCAAGATCACTGGGTGGCGCTGTTGGTCTGAACCGGCTTTGTTAAGCTTGCAGCCCATTGCAGATACAGGTGTTTCATGTCCAAACTTCGCACACAGGCCAACTTCCATGACAGTGATTCCAAGGTTCGCGGTGACTTTGAGCCCGGTGACGCTTTTTACGAAGCCTTGATGAACGCACACACCGGTTTGACCGAATCGCAAAGCCATTTGCTCAATGCCCGACTCATCTTGGTGTTGGCCAACCATGTTGGCGACTTGGACGTGTTGAAAGAGGCGATTCAAATGGCGCGTGACCATTTGGAGTGAACTCAGCCTGCTTGTTTGGTTTTGGGTTTGAAATCACAGTGGCCTGATACTGCGCACTGCCAACACAGGGGCTTGCGGGCTTGACACACGTAGCGACCCAGCAAGATCAACCAATGATGGGCATCCACCAGATAGTCGGCTGGAATACGTTTGAGCAAACCCATCTCTACATCCAAGGGGGTCTTACCGGGGGCCAAACCGGTGCGGTTGCCGACCCGAAAAATATGCGTGTCCACCGCCATCGTGGCCTCGCCAAAGGCCACGTTCAGCACCACATTCGCGGTTTTGCGACCGACCCCAGGCAAGGCTTCCAAGGCTTCGCGGGTGCGTGGCACCTCACCGCCATGCAGGTCCACCAGCATCTGACAGGTTTGCATCAAGTGCCGGGCTTTGCTGCGAAACAAGCCAATGGTTTTGATGTGTTGTTCGAGCCCAGGCAGACCCAATTGCAGGATTTTTTGCGGCGTGTTGGCCACCAGAAACAAGCGTCGCGTGGCCTTGTTGACACCGACATCGGTGGCTTGTGCACTGAGCAAAACAGCGGCGAGCAACTCAAACACGCTGGTATATTCCAATTCGGTATTGGGCTGCGGATTGGCTGCTTTCAGCGTCGCAAAAAATGGCTCGATGTGCTCTTTTTTCATCTTCAAAAAAATCGGGGTCTGACCCCAATTATCCGCTTATGCAATTCGCCGATCGCCTGAACAATGTGGAAACCTCCGCTATTCGTGAACTGTTCAAACTGCTGGGCAAGCCCGGCATCATCAGTTTTGCAGGCGGGTTTCCGGACAGCGCCATGTTTGATGTGGACGGCATTCGCGAGGCCAGTGCCCGCGCGCTGAGCGAAGAACCCGGTGCGGCACTTCAATATGGTGCCACTGAAGGTTACAACCCTTTGCGTGAACAACTGGCCGCCTTCATGGCCAGCAAGGGGGTCAATGGTTTGACAGCCGAGGGGCTGATCGTCACCACCGGTAGTCAGCAAGCGCTGGATTTGGTCGCCAAAACCCTGCTCAATCCGGGTGATGTGGCCTTGGTGGAAGCGCCCACCTTTTTGGCCACCATCCAATGCTTTCGTTTGTACGGCCCGCAAGTGCTGGGGGTACCCATCGATGAACACGGTGTGCAGGTGGATCAGTTGGAAGCCATGATCGTGCAACACCGGCCCAAGTTGATTTATTTGGTGCCCACCTTTGGCAATCCCAGTGGGGCCATGCTCAGCCTCGAAAGACGCTTGCAAGTGCTGGAACTCGCCGTGAAATACCAAACCGTGGTGGTCGAAGACGACCCGTACGGCGATTTGTATTTTGGTGACACACCACCGCCTTCTTTGCTGGCCTTGAGTGACCAAGTGCCGGGCAGCCGTGAATGGTTGGTGTACTGCGGCTCACTCAGCAAGGTGTTGTCACCCGGTCTGCGTGTGGGCTGGATGATTGCACCGGCCGCCTTGTTGGCACGCGCCACCATGTGCAAGCAGTTCAGTGATGCCCATACCTCGACATTTGCACAGGCTACTGCTGCCCAGTATTTGAAAGCCGGGCGCATGTCGGCCACCTTGGACACGGTTCGCCGGGTTTATGCAGAACGTGCCCACACCATGGGTGAAGCGTTGAAACAGGCATTAGGCCCGGCCTTGCGTTTCACACAACCCCAAGGTGGCTTGTTTTTTTGGGCCAACCTCACCGGCGCCAACGGCCATGAAACCGATGGCAGTGCCTTGGCCAAACGGGCCATCGACAAAGGTGTGGCGTTCGTGCCGGGCGCACCGTTTTATGCCAACAACCCCGATCTATCCGCGATTCGATTGAGCTTTGCCACCGCTGACGTGGCGAAAATCAAAGAGGGGATTGCCCGTTTGGGTCAAGCGCTTTAAAGCTTGTTCTTCGGGGGCGGCGAGGCGTCAACCGGCAAAGGCTTGGTAGGCTGCCGCATCCATCAAGGCTTCGAGCTCGGTGGGATGGCTGAGTTGAACCTTGTAAAACCAGCCCGCGCCTTCCGGATCGCTGTTGGCCAAGGAGGGGTCGGCGCGCAGCGCTTCGTTGACATCCACCACCGTTGCCGTGGCTGGCATGTGAACATCGGCGGCCGCTTTCACGGATTCAACAACACCGGCGACACCACCCTGTGCAAACGCGTGGCCTGTTTCTGCAAAGTCGATGAAAACAATATCGCCGAGGGTGTCTTGCGCGTGTTTGGTGATGCCCACGAAAGTCGCATCGGCATCAACGCGAACCCAAGTGTGTTCAACGTGGTATTTGATCATGGTCACATTCCGCTGTAGTTGGGGCCGCCACCGCCTTCGGGGGTGACCCAGACGATGTTTTGGGTGGGGTCTTTGATGTCACAGGTTTTGCAATGCACGCAGTTTTGCGCATTGATTTGCAAGCGGTCGCTGTTGTCATCATTTTTCACATACTCGTAGACCCCTGCTGGGCAATAGCGGCTTTCGGGGCCGGCGTACTGCGCCAAATTGATGTCCACCGGCACGGATGAATTTTTCAGCGTCAAGTGCGCCGGTTGGTTTTCTTCGTGGTTGGTGTTGCTGATGAAGACACTGCTCAGGCGGTCAAAGCTCAGTTGACCGTCTGGTTTGGGGTAATGGATGGGCGCGTGTTGTGACGCGGGTTCCAAGCACTGGTGGTCGGGCTTGTGGCCATGCAAGGTCCAAGGTGGTGTGTGGATGCCGAGTTTGGGCAGCAACCACTGTTCGATGCCGGTCATCACTGTGCCGACCCACATCCCTTTTTTGAACCACAGTTTGAAGTTGCGGGATTGGTCGAGTTCTTTGGCCAACCAACTGTTGGCATATTCCGCAGGGTAGGCGGTCAATTCATCGTGGGCGCGTCCCGCGGTGACGGCTTCGAAGGCTGCTTCAGCGGCCAACATGCCACTCTTGATGGCGGCGTGGCTGCCCTTGATGCGGGCCGCATTCAAATAGCCGGCGTCGCAACCGATCAGCGCGCCGCCCGGAAAAACCGTTTTGGGCAGCGCTTGGGGCGTGCCATTGTTGATGGCGCGCGCACCATAGCCAATGCGTTTGCCACCTTCCAAATGGGCACGGATGGCCGGATGTGTTTTCCAACGCTGCATTTCTTCAAAGGGGCTGTGCCAAGGGTTTTTGTAATCCAAGCCGAGCACAAAACCCAAGGTGACTTTGTTGTCTTCCAGGTGATAAAGAAAACCACCACCAAAGGTGCTGCCCGTCATGGGCCAGCCCGAGGTGTGGACCACCAAACCCGGTTTGGCTTTGGCGGGGTCCACTTCCCACAGTTCTTTGATGCCAATGGCATAGGTTTGCGGGTCACGCCCGGCATCCAAGTTGTATTTGGCGATCAGCTGCTTGCCCAAATGGCCACGCGCCCCTTCGGCAAAGATGGTGTACTTGGCGTGCAGTTCCATGCCGAGCTGAAAATGGTCGGTGGGCTCGCCGTCTTTGCCCAGACCCAGGTCGCCGGTGGCCACACCTTTGACGCTGCCGTTGTCGTTGTAGAGCACCTCGGCGGCGGTGAAGCCCGGAAAAATATCCACGCCCATGGACTCGGCATGCGAGGCCATCCACTTCGCCACATTGCTGAGGGACACCACATAGCATCCGTCGTTGTGGAAGTTGCGCGGCATGAGCCAACCGGGCACGCGACTGGAACCGGTTTCGGTGAGCGTGAGCAAGTCGTCGCCAGTGACGGCTTGGCCCAGCGGACAACCCAAGGCCTGCCAATCGGGGATCAATTCATTCAGGGCTTTGGGGTCCATCACAGCACCCGACAAAATATGTGCACCGGGTTCAGAGCCTTTTTCGAGCACCACGACAGAGACTTCTTGTCCTTTTTGGGAAGCCAACTGTTTGATGCGAATGGCTGTGGCCAAGCCGCCGGGCCCACCGCCCACCACCACCACGTCATATTCCATGGCTTCGCGGGGACCGAATTGTTCAAGCAAGTGAGGAGCTGTCATAAGGCAGTGGAGGCAGGTTGACAAAGGGAGTGATTCTATGCGTTGGCCAGTGCGTTGGGCTGGTCATAATGCAGCTCTCAACAGGAGTAAATCATGGCGTACACACTTGACTTGTCTGGCCGCGTGGCCTTCATTACCGGGGCCTCGAGTGGCTTGGGCGCGCAATTTGCACGCACTTTGGCTGCCGCAGGTGCGGCCGTGGTGTTGGCGAGTCGCCGCGTTGAAATGCTCAAAGCGCTGCGTGCCGAAATCGAAGCAGAAGGCGGTGACGCCCATGTCGTGGCGCTTGACGTGACGAAATTGGGCAGCATTGAAGCGGCTTTGAATTTTGCTGAACGCGAGGTCGGCCCGATCGACATCCTGATCAACAACTCGGGCGTGAGCAATACCCAACGTTTGCAAGATGTCCGTGAAGAGGACTTCGACTTTATTTTCAATACCAACACGCGTGGTGCTTTTTTTGTAGCGCAGGCAGTGGGCAAACGCATGTTGGCACGCGCCAAAGAAGCGCAAGAGGCGGGGATTGAGGGTATTGATGCCGGGCGCATCATCAACATTGCATCGATGGCGGGCTTGCGGGTGTTGCCGCAAATTGGCGTCTACTGCATGAGCAAAGCGGCGGTGGTCCACATGACCAAGGCCATGGCTGTCGAATGGGGCAAGCATGGCATCAATGTGAACGCCATTTGTCCGGGCTACATCGAAACCGAAATCAACCAACACCATTGGGAATCGCCGCAAGGTCAAAAATTGGTCAACATGCTGCCGCGCAAACGTTTGGGCAAGATTGACGATTTGGATGCGGTCTTGGTGATGCTGGCCAGTCCACAAAGCGATTTCATCAACGGCGCCATCATCGCGGCAGACGATGGATTTGGCGTATGATAATTTTGGTTCCGGAAGCGAAAAAATACGTTTTTGAAAAAGTCATCGCCATTCGCTGGGGCGACATGGACGCCATGGGGCATCTGAACAACGGCAGCTATTTTCGTTATCTCGAAACTGTGCGTATTGACTGGATGACCAGCATTGGCTGCCAGCCCGTCCCCACCGGTGAAGGCCCCGTCATCGTCAATGCGTTTTGCAACTTTTACAAACAACTGGAGTACCCCGGCGAGGTCCTGGTCAAGATGTATGTCAGCGACCCCAAGCGCAGCACCTTTGAATCTTGGGCCACGTTAGAGCGCCTGGACATGCCTGGTGTCATTCACGCTGAGGGCGGCGCCACCACCGTTTGGGTGGATTTCCCAGCGCAAAAAGCCAAGCCGATGCCCGACTGGTTGCTGGCTTTGTTAACCTGAGGTTGGATGTATTGATACCTGGTTTCTAATTGTAAAAATCTTCATTTATGACTCAGAAAAATTACCAATTGACGATTTTTAATATTTAATAGGTAATATCAGGGCACCCAACTTTTTGTTGGCTTGATGGAGACATGCCCTGTGACACTGCCTGATGAGTTGTCGGCCAAAATCATGCGCAAGCAACCGGTACAAAAACGAGCCCAGCTGACCATTAACGCCATTTTTGAGGCCACGTCGCATATCGTTGATCGCGAGGGTGTGGCTGGTTTGACCACCAACAAAATTGCCGCAAAAGCGGGCTTCTCAGTCGGCACTCTCTACCAGTATTTTTCCAGCAAAGAAGCCATTTTTCGCGCCATGTCGCAGTACGCCCGGTCTTTGGCTTTGCGAGAACTCGAAAGCTATTTGTTCTCTATTGAATGCGCGCAAGACCCTGCCGACGTCGACCCCGAAACTTTTGTCCGTGGATACGTGCGAATTTGCATCAATGGGTTTTCTTTGGGGCTCAGTTACCGCCAAGCCATGAACCGCTTGTGTTGGTTGCTGGAGCAACCCGATGAAACCGCGCAGTCGGTGCAAACCATGGTTCATCGCTTGATGACCTGTTTGCGTTACATCGACCATCCCCAAATCTGTGAATTGAATGAAACCCGCTGGTTTGTCCTCAGCCGTGCGCTGATGGGTTGCTTGCGCAGTGCATCACTAGAGCGCTTCAACCAAGTTGATTCCAATGCTTTTGAAGACAATTTGGTTGAATTGGTGCTCGGTCAAATGTGCTTGGTGCCTCAGGCGCACTGAGGGATGCAGCTGCGGGTGGGCGGCAATTTCTCCACAGCGGTCTGCCGCCAACATACGCGCTTTATTACCGAATATGACCTTCTGCCAAAGTCAGAATGTCCCCAAGCCAAGTTGCCGTATATGGCGGTGGACAATAAAGGCATGACCGCCCCAACTGCTCGCACCGACCAACCGCGTAACCCCCTTCATGGTGTAACGCTTGAGGCGATCGTGCGCGCCCTCGAAGCGCACTACGGTTGGGAAGAGTTGTCCCGCAAGATTCCTATCCGCTGTTTTTCGCACGACCCGAGCGTCAACTCGAGTTTGAAATTCCTGCGCAAAACGCCCTGGGCGCGTGAAAAGGTGGAGGGCCTGTACCTGTTCGTGCTGAGGGATCAAGATCGCAGGGCGCGCGCTGGGCCGTGAACTGATTTCAGCACGTGTGAGAGCGGGTCTGACGCAAGGCTTGGACTGTTCAACCCAGCTTAGGCCAGTTGATTTGTACTTTGCGTTTGTTGGCCAAGCAGTCGCGCAAATACAAGTTGATCAGGCTTTGGTAGGGAACCCCTGCGTCCTCCGCCATGCGCTTGAAACAGGTGACAACGTCTTCTGACAGTTGACTGTTTCAGGTCATCCAGTCTTCAATTTTCAAACCCGGCACCCGCTCGAAGTGCCGTGTGTTGTGGGTCACCAAGGGCAGACCCAGCGCTAATGCATGCGCGGCGATTTGGGTGTCCATGTCGCCAATGGGCTGCCCGGTTTGCTGCAGGTGGGCGGCAACTTCTCCATACCGGTCTGCGGCCTCCAACGTCCATGGCAAAACGGGCAACTCATTGAGCAGCAAATCAATGGTTCGGCGGCGTTTGTCTTCGGCTTGCAGCAGAGCTTGCCCAAACCGTGTTTCGGAGCGGGTGATGGCGGAGATGGCGATCTCCTGTTTTTTGAGGGCCGCCAACATGCGCTTTTGCAGCGCGGCAGAGCTGTTGCGTGCGAAGTAGCCCAAGATGTTGGTGTCCACCAAAAACTTGATCACTTGCGAGCCTTGGTTTTGGCGGTGCTATTTGAGGCGGCTTTGGTCTTTGCCTTTGGGGAAGCTTTGGGGGCTGTTGGCGTATCCCAGTCCGCAAACGGATTTTTGGGCGGATTGTTTTGCCGACTGGCCTCCGACAAAAAATCGTCGGGCAATGGGTTGTCCGCAATGGCGGCCATCAGCGCATCCAGCCGACGCTTGCGCAATGTTTCCGTGTCCTTGGGCTTGAGGGTGATCTCTCCCGTCACCTCGTTGCGGGCAATCCACATTTCATCGACATCCACGCGAAATGCCTTGGGCAAACGAATAGCCTGGCTGTTGCCGTTTGTAAAAACTTTGGCGGTAGTGAGCATGGCACCCTCCTTAGAATGTATGCATGAAAACGTACCTACTTTATCAGTAGCCGGGTCATTCAGTCAATGTCAGTCGTGATCGGCTTCCTAGCTGAGATCCACCGCATGAACGCGGGCATGACCTGCGCACAGCGGGTGAGATAGCCAAGATAAGCCCTCTGCGATACATTGAATACATGTATTCAATGGAGGATTTGACATGGCAACTTCAATTCGTCTTGCGCCAGAGACCGAGCAAAGGCTTGACTACCTCGCATCCCAAACTGGGCGCACCAAAGCTTTTTATCTGCGCGAAATCATCGAGCAGGGCATCCAAGAAATGGAAGACTACTACCTCGCTGCCGATGTGCTTGCACGTGTCCGGCAAGGCAAAGAACAGGTGCATTCCGCCGCTGACGTGAGAAAAGACCTTGGCTTGAGCGATTGATTACACCGAGACGGCCAAAGGGCAGGCGACACACCCGAAAGCGGGCAAAGTCGCAGACCACCACCAGCTGGGGCAGGTCGCGCTCGGGGAGGTTGTGCAGGTAGCCCACGGCTTGGTCTAGCGCGTCGTATAGGTTTTTGCCGCGCGACTTGTGCTCGAACAACAGCACGCCGGGCCAAAACAGGTCCACAAAGCCTTGTGCGCCGCCGAGCTTTTTGACGTTCAGCTCAAAGGTGCCCAACCGTTTGTTGGTGATGCCAAAGATTTCAAAGAAATCAATCCAAAAGGGCTTGGCTTGGCTGTTTTCGTTGCAGGCGTCGGCCCAGGTCTTGCTGAAAAGCAGTGCCCGGGATTTAATTTCATTCCAGTTAAGACCCATTTAGTACTCATGAATTGAGCACGTATAGTATTGGAAAGTACGCTTTATTTAAGCGGGTGTAGTGCTAGAGATCAAAAATGAGCAATCTTGGGTTTTGTCTGCGCCTGCTGGGGCGCAAACGCCTCACGCCTTGGTTTTCGGTACCCGGCCCATCAGATAAAACTCGGGGTTGGGCATCATGCTGGAGAAACTGGCCACCCGGTTGCTCAAGCCAAAAAAAGCGGTGATGGCGGCGATGTCCCAAATGTCTTCATCGTCAAACCCATGGGCATGCAAGGCGCTGAAGTCGGCGTCTTCCACCTCGTGGCTGTTCAAACAAACCTTCATGGCGAAATCCAGCATGGCACGTTGACGCGGCGTGATGTCGGCTTTGCGGTGGTTGATCGCCACCTGATCAGCCACCATGGGTTTCTTTTCATAAATCCGCAAAATCGCCCCGTGCGCCACCACACAGTACATGCAGTGGTTGGCGGCGCTGGTGGTGGTGATGATCATCTCGCGGTCGCCTTTGCTGAGGTTGCTGGTGCGGCCCACCGACTCGGGCACCATCAAGGCATCGTGGTAGGCGAAAAACGCGCGCCATTCGGCAGGGCGACGCGCCAAGGCCAAAAACACATTCGGGACGAACCCCGTTTTTTCTTGCACTTCCAGCACCTTGGCGCGGATGTCTTCGGGCAGGTCTTTCAATTCGGGGGCGGGGTAGCGTGACATGGGGTCTCCTTTTTCAAGGATTATGCCCAGCAGGCTTCAGTCTGTTGCAAGACACGACCCGTAGAATGAATTGAAGTTTCAGGAGATCGGCGTGAATAAAGTTTTTCCATCCGCGCAAGCGGCATTGCAGGGCATCTTGGCCGACGGCCAGTTGATGGCCGTTGGCGGGTTTGGCCTGTGCGGCATTCCCGAAGCGCTGATTGACGCCTTGCGCGACAGCGGGGTGAAAAACCTGACCGTCATCTCCAACAACGCCGGTGTTGACGGCTTTGGTCTGGGCAAGCTGCTGGAGTCCCGGCAAATCAAAAAAATGATTTCCAGCTATGTGGGCGAGAACAAAGAGTTTGAACGCATGTACTTGGCGGGCGAGCTGGAAGTGGAGTTCACGCCGCAAGGCACCTTGGCCGAGAAACTGCGCGCCGGTGGTGCGGGCATTCCGGCCTTTTTCACCAAAACAGGGGTCGGCACCTTGGTGGCCGAGGGCAAAGAACTGCGTGAATTTGAGGGCGAAACCTATGTGATGGAACACGCCTTGGTGCCTGAAATCGCGCTCATCAAGGCCGACGTGGCCGACCGCGCGGGCAATTTGCGTTTCAACCTGACGGCGCGCAATTTCAACCCCGCTGCCGCCATGGCCGGCAAGATTTGTGTGGTCGAGGTCGAGCGCATTGTCGACACCGGTGAATTAGCCCCCGACGATATTCATTTGCCGGGCATTTATGTGCATCGCATCGTGCACAACCCGTCGCCCGAAAAACGCATCGAAAAACGCACCACCCGCGGCAGCATCATTTAATGAACCCAGGGCTGGGCATCGCGCCCAATCCCTTTGAAAGGTAGATATGGCTTGGACCCACGACGAGATGGCCGCACGCGCGGCCCATGAACTGCAAGACGGTTTTTATGTGAACTTGGGCATTGGCCTGCCCACACTGGTGGCCAATCATGTGCCTGATCATTTGGAGGTCTGGCTGCAAAGCGAGAACGGCATGCTGGGCATCGGCCCGTTTCCTGAGGAATCAGACGTGAATGCCGACCTGATCAATGCAGGCAAGCAAACCGTGACCACCATCAAAGGCTCTGCGATTTTCGGCAGCGATCAGTCGTTCGCCATGATCCGGGGCGGCAAGATCAATCTGTCGATCTTGGGCGCGATGCAGGTGAGCGAAAAGGGCGATCTGGCCAACTGGATGATTCCCGGCAAGATGATCAAAGGCATGGGCGGCGCGATGGACTTGGTGGCGGGCGTCAAGCGCGTCATCATCCTGATGGAGCACGTGGCCCGAAAAAAAGACGGCACGGAAGACCTGAAGATCTTGAAGGAATGCAGCTTGCCACTGACCGGCGTGGGCGTGGTCGACCGCATCATCACCGACTTGGCGGTGATGGATGTGGTGCCGCAAGGCCTGAAAGTGGTGGAACTCGCGCCCGGTGTGACGCAAGCTTTTTTACAAAGTAAAACCGGCGTGAGCCTGCTTTAAATCGTGCGGGTGCACCTGCCCGCATGCGAATAAGTCAGGCGGTGGTCATGCCGGCTTGCTGCATCACCGCACCGACTTGGCTGAAATATTTTTGCGCTTGGGTGGTGGGGCACAGGTACTTGGTGCGGCGGTTCTGGCCTTCAAAATACGTTTCAATCATGCCGATCTCGCGCAGCATATCGAGTTTGCGGTGAATGGTGGCGGGTGAAGCGATCTGGCTCATGGCCATGGTGTCACTCACTGTCAGGGGCGTGCCTTGGCTGTGTCGCACCGCAATCACTTCCAGCAAACGCTTGGCATCCAAGTCCAAATTCGGTAGCTCACCCTTGCCCTCAATGGCGTGGAGCAAGCTGAGAAATCGCAGGTAAATACTTTGATTGTGCATGGTTGTTTTTGCGGAAAGTATTGTCAAATTCGATGATTAATTAGATTTCGTCAATATATCACCGACGCACAGATACTTCATTTCCAAATATTCGGCCATGCCGTGGCGCGACCCCTCGCGGCCCAATCCGGACTGTTTGACGCCGCCAAAAGGCACGTGTTCGGTGGCGATGATGCCCACATTGATGCCCACCATGCCGTATTCCAGGGCCTCGCTGACACGGTAGATGCGGCCGATGTCGCGGCTGTAGAAGTAACTCGCCAAGCCAAACTCGGTGTTGTTGGCGGCATCAATCGCCTCTTGCTCGGTTTTGAACTTGAACACCGGCGCAAAGGGGCCAAAGGTTTCTTCTTGGGCGCACAGCATGTCGGCGTGGGCATCCGCCACCACGGTGGGTTCAAAAAATTGGCCTTGCAAAGCTTTGCCACCGGTCAAAAGCCGCGCCCCTTTGGCCAGGGCATCGGCCACGTGGCGGCTGACTTTTTCAAGCGCAGCCGGCTCGATCAAGGGGCCTTGGGTGACACCCTCTTCAAACCCGTTGCCCACTTTCAGGGCTTTGACTTTGGCGGCGAACTTGGCAATGAAGGCTTCATAGACACCCTCTTGAACATAAATCCGGTTGGCGCAAACGCAGGTTTGGCCGGCATTGCGGAATTTGCTGGCCATCGCGCCTTCAACCGCCGAATCGATGTCGGCATCGTCAAACACCATGAACGGCGCATTGCCGCCCAACTCCAGCGAGAGTTTTTTCACCGTGGGCGCGGACTGCGCCATCAGGATGCGCCCCACCTCGGTGGAACCGGTGAAGCTCAGGTGGCGCACCACATCGCTGTCGCAAATCACCTTGCCAATGGCGATGCTGTTGTCGCTGTCAGCGCTCAGCACATTCAGCACGCCGGCGGGCAATCCCGCTCGCAACGCCAACTCTGCGGCAGCCAGCGCAGTCAAGGGGGTCAGCTCCGCTGGTTTGATGATGACCGGGCAGCCAGCGGCCATGGCCGGGGCAACTTTGCGGGTGATCATGGCCAAAGGAAAGTTCCATGGCGTGATGGCCGCGCAAACACCAATCGGCTGGTTCAGCACCAGCAGGCGACGGTTGTTGTCAAACTGCGGCAGGGTTTCACCATTCACGCGCTTGGCTTCTTCGGCATACCACTCGACAAAACTGGCGCCATAAGCGATTTCCCCTTTGGCTTCCGCATAGGGCTTGCCTTGTTCAGCGGTCAGGATGCGGGCCAGGTCGTCGGCGTTCGCCATCAGCAGGTCGAACCATTTGCGCAGGATGCTGCTGCGCTCTTTGGCGGTTTTGGTTTTCCACGGCCCCCAAGCGGCGTTGGCCGCGTCGATGGCCAGGCTTGCCTCGGCCGGTCCCAGATTGGCGACATCGGCCAACAACTGGCCATTGCTGGGGTCGTTCAAAAAGTGCAGGGGGGAGGTGGCAGAAAGGGGGTGGGTCATAGCAAGCAGGTCTTGGGTAGGCAAGTTTTGTGAGGGGAAACAGGGTGGCAGGATGATGGCATAAATCAGAAAACCGACCGCTGGTGCCCGCAAATGCCTTCAGCGCCCGCCGCCCGAGGTGCGCACAGGCGCAAACCTATAATTTGAGTCGCTGTTCGCAGGGCATCCGCTCTTGCGCCGCCTACCTCGAATGCCTGCCCGCACATGACCACCCCCCGCTTTTCTGTCGCCGACATCCGTCAAACTTTTCTGGATTTTTACGCCGCCCGCGCCCACACCGTGGTGGCTTCCAGCCCCTTGGTGCCCGGCAACGACCCTACGCTGATGTTCACCAACTCCGGCATGGTGCAGTTCAAGGACGTGTTTCTGGGTGAAGACAAGCGCGGGTATGTGCGCGCCGCCTCGGTGCAAGCTTGTTTGCGTGCGGGTGGCAAACACAACGACTTGGAAAACGTGGGCTACACCGCGCGGCACCATACTTTTTTCGAGATGCTGGGCAATTGGTCGTTTGGTGACTATTTCAAACGCGACAGTTTGAAATGGGGCTGGGAGTTGTTGACCCAAATTTACAAATTGCCCGCCGACAAACTGTGGGTCACGGTCTACATTGACGACGACGAGGCTTACGACATCTGGCACCAAGAAATTGGCATTCCAGCCGAACGCATCGTGCGGATTGGCGACAACAAGGGCGCGAAATACGCGTCGGACAATTTTTGGATGATGGCCGACACCGGCCCTTGCGGCCCGTGTTCCGAGATTTTTTACGACCATGGCCCCGAAGTGGCTGGTGGTCCCCCCGGCAGCCCTGACGAAGATGGCGACCGCTACATCGAAATTTGGAACCACGTGTTCATGCAATTTGACATGCAGCCCGATGGCTCGCTGAAAAACCTGCCTGCGCCTTGTGTGGACACTGGCATGGGCTTAGAGCGCTTGGCGGCCATCTTGCAGCATGTTCACAGCAACTATGAAATTGACTTGTTCGACACCCTGATCAAAGCCGCTGCGCGTGAAACGGGTTGCCAAGACCTGCACAACAGCTCACTGCGGGTGATTGCCGACCACATCCGCGCCACCGCCTTCCTGGTCAGTGACGGTGTGATTCCCGGCAGCGAAGGACGTGGTTATGTGCAGCGGCGCATCATCCGCCGCGCCATCCGTCATGGCTACAAGCTCGGTCAAAAAACACCTTTCTTCCACAAGTTGGTGCCCGATTTGGTGGCCCTCATGGGCGAGGCTTATCCGAGCCTGGCGCAGCAGGCCGATCGCATCATGGCGGTGCTCAAAGCCGAGGAAGAGCGGTTTTACGAAACGCTGGAAAACGGCATGGACATTTTGGACGCGGCTTTGGCCGGGGGTGTCAAAGTGCTGCCCGGCGAAGTGGCCTTCAAGCTGCATGACACCTATGGCTTCCCCCTGGATTTGTCTGGCGATGTCTGCCGCGAACGCGGCTTGTCGGTGGACGAAGCTGGTTTTGCCGCCGCCATGGAAAAGCAAAAAGCCCAAGCCCGTGCCGCCGGCAAGTTCAAGATGGACCGGGCTTTGGACTACACCGGCGTGGGCAATGAATTTGTCGGTTACACGCATTTGCAAGCCCAGGCCACCGTGACCGCGCTCTACTTGGACGGTGTTCCCGTGCCCGCATTGACCGCCGAACAGTCGGGCGTGGTGGTCCTCGACACCACCCCGTTTTATGCGGAGAGTGGCGGGCAAGTGGGCGATCAAGGATGGTTGCTGGCCGGTGAATCCGCCAAAGCCGCCAAGTTCGTGGTGGAAGACACCTTGAAGATCAAGGCCGATGTGTTTGGTCACCATGGCCACATGGCACAAGGCCGTATCCAGCTGGGCGACACACTCACCGCCCGCGTCGATGCCGATCTGCGGGCCGCCACGGTGCGCAACCACAGTGCCACGCATCTGATGCACAAAGCCTTGCGCGAGGTGCTGGGGGCGCATGTGCAGCAAAAGGGTTCGCTGGTCAACGACCAACGCACCCGCTTTGACTTTGCCCACAACGCCGCGGTCACAGACGCTGAAATTCGCGCGATTGAAGCCCGCGTGAACGCCGAAATTTTGGCCAATGCCGCCACCCAAGCGCGGGTGATGGACATTGAAGCGGCGCAAAAAACCGGCGCCATGATGTTGTTTGGCGAAAAGTACGGCGACACGGTGCGGGTGCTTGACATCGGTGCCAGCCGCGAACTGTGCGGCGGCACCCATGTAAACGCCACCGGCGACATCGGTTTGTTCAAGGTGGTGTCCGAAAGCGGCGTGGCAGCCGGGGTGCGCCGCATTGAAGCGGTCACCGGCACCCAGGCCTTGTCCTATTTGCAAGACCTCGAACAGACGGTGGCACAGGCTGCCGGTGCCTTGAAAGCCACACCGCAAGAACTCAACAGCCGGCTGGCGCAGGTGCTAGAGCAAATGCGCGGTTTGGAAAAAGAAATGACGGCGCTCAAAGGCAAGTTGGCGGCCTCGCAAGGTGATGATTTGTTGTCACAAGCCATCGACATCAAGGGGGTGAAACTGTTGGCGGCCAAGTTGCCAGGGGCGGATGCCAAAGCCTTGCGCGATACCCTGGATCAACTGAAAAACAAACTCAAAACAGCGGTGGTGGTGTTGGCCAGTGTGGATGGTGACAAGGTGCAACTGGCTGCCGGTGTGACGGCCGACACGTTGGCCAAAGTCAAGGCCGGCGACTTGGTGAACTTTGTGGCCCAGCAGGTGGGCGGCAAAGGGGGCGGCAAGCCCGACATGGCGATGGCCGGTGGTACCCAGCCCGCCGGTTTGGACCTCGCCTTGGCCAGTGTGCAGGCTTGGGTCACCGAGCGCTTGTGATCCGTCACCAAGCGTGCTGCAAGCTTCGTTGACTGGTCCACGCCCGCGCCTGTCCACTCAGCGGGTCGATAAATGAGATCTGCCGGGCCAAGAGTTGCAAGGCTTGGCTGAAGTCATCGCTTTCTTGCGGGCCGCGCAGCACCTCGGGATAAAACTGATCGCCCAAAATGGGCACACCCAGATGCCACATGTGCAAACGCAATTGATGGCGTTGGCCCGTCAGCGGTGTCAAGTCATAGCGTGCCAAGCCATCGCGCTGTTGGCGCAGGCTGATGCGGGTTTCGCTGTTGGGTGCACCGTTCACAACTTTCGATAAGAAAAAGCGTTTGTCTTTCTCCAAGCGACAACGCAAGGTGGTTGGTAATTGAAGCGCTTCAAGATACGGCGCTACCGCTTCATACAACTTGTGCACTTGCTGTTGACGAAACAGCGCGTGGTAGGCATCACGGTCTTGTGGTCGTTTGCAAAAAACCACCAAGCCAGCTGTTTCTCGGTCAATACGGTGCACGGGCGTCAAGGTTTCACACAGGGTTTGTTGCTTCATCTGCACCAGCAAACTGTTGTGCACATAGGCGCCTGAAGGCGTGACCGGCATGAAGTGTGGTTTGTCGGCCACCACCAGCAACTCGTCTTCGAACAACAGGCGGGCTGGCTCGGGCAGGGCGGCTTCATGGGGCAACTGCCGGTAATAAAACACCTGTCCGCCCAAGGGGCAGGGGTCCTGTGCGGCAAGTGCTTGGCCTTGCGTGTTCAACACCAAGCCTTGCGAGAAACGATCTGCCCATGCTTGGGGGCTGATGTTCTCAAAGCGCTCACACAAAAACGCCCACACATTCGGCCAATGGCCATCGGGCACGGCCACCCGGCTGGGGCTCACGCCGTCGCGCATCGGCAGCTTGGGGGAGTGGCTGACGCGGCCCATGGCAGCCTGGATCGATCAGCGTTTGTGAAACACCAGATCCCAGACGCCATGACCCAGTTTCAAACCCCGGTTTTCAAACTTGGTCAGCGGACGGTAGGCGGGCTTCTCGGCATAGCCGCTGGCGTCGGTGGCGGTGTTGTTCAGCAGGGGTTCGGCCGACACCACTTGCAGCATTTGTTCGGCATAGGGCTGCCAATCGGTGGCCAGATGCAGGTAGCCCCCGCGCTTGATGTGTTGTGCCAAACGATGCACAAACGGACTTTGAATCAGGCGGCGTTTGTGATGACGGCTTTTGTGCCAAGGGTCGGGGAAGAAGATGTGCACCCCATCCAAGCTGTTCAAGCCCAGCATCTGGTCCATCATCTCGATCGCGTCGTGTTGCAGGATGCGGATGTTGCCAATGCCTTTTTCGCCGCAACGTTTGAGCAACGCACCCACACCCGGGGCATGCACTTCGCAGCACAAAAAGTTGTCTTCAGGGCGCGTCTGCGCAATTTTGGCGGTGGCGTCGCCCATGCCAAATCCGATTTCCAAAATCAGCGGCGCAGCGCGGCCAAAAGCGGCGCTCACGTCCAGTTTTTCCTCTTGGTAGGGCAGCAAAAACTGCGGACCAAATTGCGCAAAGGCGCGCATCTGCCCCGTCCCCATCCGACCAGCCCGCAGCACATAGGTTTTGATGACGCGCATGAAGGGCGTATCGGTGCTGCCAGTGGGGGTGTTGTCGGTGGTGGTCATGGTTTTCGCGTGCGGAATGAGCTGGCGATTATCGTTGGGGCCATGTGCATTCAAGCCGAGGGCGTCAGCGATGCAAACCGATCCACCCAAGTTTGCAAGGCTTCAGCCACGGCCATGTTCGCCACGGACGACAAGCCCAACACCTGCGCTGCTGCATTCAAAGCCAGCAACGGATCATTCAGGTTCAAAGCCACTGCGCCGTTTTGCTTGCTGAGTTTTTCACCATTCGCGCCAAGCACCAAGGGCGTGTGCGCATACGCGGGTGTTGGCAAGCCCAAGGCATGTTGCAAGACGATTTGCCGTGCGGTGTTGTCGGCCAGGTCTTGGCCGCGCACCACATGGGTGATGCCCTGCGCCGCATCGTCCAGCACCACCGCCAGTTGATACGCCCACAAACCATCGGCTCGGCGCAGCACAAAGTCGCCAACCTCTTTCACCACGTCCTGTTGTTGCGCGCCTGCTTGCCGGTCGTGCCATGGCAGTGGGCTGGGCAACCGCAAGTCGTCGATCACCTGTTGCACATTCAAGCGCCAAGCGCGGGCAGGCTTGCCCTGCAAACCATCGCGACACGTGCCCGGATAAACCGCAGCCGTGTGCCGAGCGCGTTGCAAACTTTGCGCATCTTCAATTTCTTTGCGCGAACAAGCGCAGGGGTAGGCCCAGCCTTTGGACACCAGGTGATCGAGGGCGGTTTGGTAGGCGTCGTGGCGTTTGGATTGCCACAGCACGGGTTCATCGGGCAGCAAGCCACAGTCGGCCAATTGGTTCAACAAGGCCTGGTCCGCACCGGGCACACAGCGTGGCGTGTCCACATCTTCGATGCGCACCAGCCAAGTGCCGCCATGGGCGCGGGCATCGAGCCAACTGGCCAACGCCGCCACCAAAGAGCCTGCGTGCAGCAAGCCGGTCGGGGAGGGGGCAAATCGACCCCGGTAAGGGGCTGCCGCCGTGTTCAAGACCGCCCCCGCAAAAGTCAGTCAAGCATGGCCAAGGACAGCCCCAAGCCACTGACAAACGCGTCTTCCACCCGGTGCCCCAATAACCAATCGCCACACATGCCGAGTTGCAAGGCCGGGTCCCACAGGTGGTTTTGTCCCAAGGGGTGCAGGGTCTTGGCATAGCGCCAACGGTGTACCTGGGCAAAGCCGGGTTCAGCGCGGATGCCGGTGAGTTCGGCAAAGGCCTTCAGCAATTTGGCTTGCACCCGCTCTTCATCGTCCTCCAAATGTTCTTGCGACCATTCGGCGCTGGCTTGCACGGTCCAGCGTTCCACCGCGCCTCGACCGGGCTTGGACGATTCACGTGACAACCAGGCAATGCGGTGGTGCACGCTGCGAGCGGCATTCCATTGCGGGCCTAAGTGGCTCAAACCCGATTGATTGACCAAGGGATAGGCCAGCATCAAGGTCCAGCAAGGCGCGACCTCGACTTTGGACAAGGCTTTCAAACCTTTGAAGCCAGCGGCTGGCGCGCCCGACTGTCGCAATAAGAAATCAGCCTGCACATGGGGGATGGCCAACACCACGTGGTCGAA
>Ga0164294_10000981_pt1 | contig 27027 bp, 26 predicted proteins | sample GEODES005metaG_FD_111479 | JGI IMG/M metagenome (GOLD analysis project Ga0164294, IMG submission 111479) | Oligotrophic lake water microbial communities from Sparkling Lake, Wisconsin, USA - GEODES005 metaG | ecosystem: Environmental > Aquatic > Freshwater > Lake | place: USA: Sparkling Lake...
AGGGAAGCAGTCGGTCGAACCAGCGAGAGGGCCGGCAACGTGCGTTGGGTGGAAAGGCGTGATGGCTTCGCCTGGCTTGAGACCAGAGTTAGGGCCAGCGAACGCGACGGCGCTGAGAGCGATAAGGGTGTTGATCATGGTCTTTTCCTATCAAGGGGCAGAATCACTGCCTACAAACTATCCTAAGCCTATCCGGTGCCCGATAGTTCCCATTTTTGAAGAAAATGAAGAATTAAACAGAAAATATTGCGATGGGTGGTTTCGTCTAACCACCCATCACTTCGCTACCTTTAGTTCACCGAGAAGGTGCGAGGAGCACCGTTGACGAAGAACCGATTTGAGGTGGTGTGGCGGAATCCGACCTCAAAAGGATATTCACCCGGAACAAGAGGGCATTGGAGGTTGACCGACAAACTCAGCGTTCCTCCCGGCGGTACCGAGACACCGACCGGAATAGGTTCGCTCAGCCAGCCCCAAGTGGTGACCGCTTCTGGAATCAGCGATACGAGATCGAAGTTCCCGCGGGTCCAGGTGGAGGTTCCCGTGTTTCTCATGGTGATGGTGTAACCGACCGTGCCGCCGGCAAAGAAGTCACCTTCAAACTGCTCAGAAACCAGGACACCTTTGTCGGGAGTCACGTACACAGGAACGTTGTTCGTAAAGTCGCCGAAGTTCTCACGACCGCCTTCCCGCATACGCCACTGCATGTTCACAAACCCTCGCGTGTTCGGCGCGATAACGGGGAAGAAGTACTCCTTCGACTGGTTCGTCCGAACGTTGTCGGTCACAGGAAGTGGCACGTTGTTTCGGCCCCAAGTGGTGTTGTTGAACGGGTTTTGCGACACCAGATAGTAGTTGCCGGCATTGGTCCAAGATCGCGTTCCGACGTTCTTCATGATGACCCGCACGTAATAGCGCTGACCCGCCTGCATAAACGTTGGAGTGGAGAAGCTCACGAACTGCGCGTCGTTTCCGTCCCGAACCTCAAGCATTCGCCAAGGCGTGGTTTGGCCGAAGTTAGCGGCCGGCGCAGCGCCTCGCCGCATCTGCCACTGGAATAGGTGGAGACCAACCGTATTCGGTGCGACGATGTTGAAACGGAACGTTTTGAGCATTCCCGGCGCAACCGTTTCCGAAGGTCCCAGGGCAACGTTGACTCGACCCCAGGTGCTCGATCCAAAAGGAATCGACACTAGGCGGTAGGACTGGGCCTCGCTCCAAGTGGTCGATCCAGTGTTTCGAACGGTGACGGTGGCTTCGGTCTGAGCACCTCGGTACAGCGGAGTGCGGAAGGTCGCATCAATGAACTGGGCACCGTTAACTGCTGCGCGGTTGATCAGCTGCCCGGTGTTTAGCCGAAGAATTGCCGCATTAACCGTACCGGCGGTGCCAAGGGCAAGGTCCCGAATGTTGAGTTGCCACGTTCCGGTGGCTGCTTCACCCCAGAACGTGTTTGCATTGAAGTTCCAGATAAGGCCATTGGTGGCGTCCGAGAAGTCTTCTGGTTTCAGCAGCGCAACCGTACCAGCGGGGCTCACCAGCTCAATTTGAAGCTGACCGATGTTGTTGTGGTCCGTGTTCAAGAAGAGCTGAACGTCTTCTACCGGAGCTCCGGCCGCCATGTCGAACGGAATCGTGACCATGTCGTTGTCGGGGATTCCGACTGGATTCTCCGTTGCGTTCGAAGTGAAGCTCGGTGCCGTAACGCCGTCAAAATAGGCGGCATCACGAATCATGTCCAGAACGCGAATCTGGCCGAATCCGTAGCTGTTGTTAAACTGCCGCCCGGCGGCGTTGGTGATCCAGCCCCCTCGAGGATTGGTGTTGTCCTCCGAGTTGATCGGGGTGGAGTTTCTCGCGATCAGGTGCTTGATCACTCGGGTCTGGAACATGTTTGGACGGCTGAGTACCGATTCTTGGTACTGAGCCAGCGCGCCTCCCATGAGCGCAACCGAGGCGCTCGTTCCTTTGAACTGGTCGGTATAGTTGATCGGCATTCGAGATCCCGATCCGATTCCGCCAGAGAGCGATTCCGTCGTTCCAAATCCTCGAACAATCGTTGGCGCACCAAACGTGGTGGGTTCTTGAGAAATCGAAGCCGGCGCCGTGCAGAACACGTTTGGCCCGAACGCGGAGTTCTCGATCATCTCGTTTTGGCCCGTGGACCCGTTGATGTTGTAACCACTCACCACAATGACGTCGCTGCTGGTCAACATTTCGTCGGCTTCGGCGGTCCGGTTAAGGTTTCCTGACGGCATCAGGTGCACGAGCCCGAGGTTGTTGCTCGATTGCTGAAGTCCGTTTCGTGCCAGCGGGGCCGTTAGCCAGGGAATGGCAATGACGCTGCCGTGGACCGTCGCGCTATTGGGATAGCTACTGTTTATTGCGTTCACGTAAGCCGAGATCGGGCCGGAGACTACGTTGACCCGAACTCCATTCGCAATGGCGTGCGGAGCAACACCACAAACCCCGATACCATTACCGCCTCGAGCAGTGGCCAAGCCCATCATGGCTGTGCCGTGGAATGAACCGGGATGGCGAACATCGTTATCGTTGTCGATGAGGTCGTAGCCGTAAGTGTTGATCCCGACATCCGGGTGGGATCCCTCGAATCCGTCATCGAGAAAGTTGATGGGAATCGGATATGGCGAGTAGCCTTTTGATGATCCGGTGTAGGACTGCGCGAAGGCTTCAAAACCGATGATTGCCTGCCCGAGATAGTAGGAATCGTCCGTTGGCGCGTTTGGCTGCGATTCGACCGGATACACGAATGGATCGTTCGCCACGAACTGGCACTGCATCCGGGGCGCGATCATGTCTTGCCAAACGCCAACGACCGACCCGTCCCTGCGGAGCCGATTCATCTCCTTTGCTGCCGCAGAAGGAGAGGCAGCCGAAAAGATGTAGCTGTCCTTCATCGAGGGTAGAGCGCGTTTGTATTTCAGGCCATTGAGCGTGGCAAAAATCTGTGCGTTCTGGTTCGGTTTGAGTTGAACCACGATGTCAGAAAGCCATCGGACGCCGGTCTGGCGCGTTTGCGGGCTGTCTGCCAACGACATTGTTGAGAGCATTACGAGGGCGAGTGCAAATGGTCCGGCTTTCATGACGGCAATTCCAGGTGGGACAATTGTCCCTCTCGTATGATGGTCATTTAGTAGATTCGGTTCGAAAGAATCAGTGCATTTTTTAATCCTTCGCCTTGAATAGATCTGATCACAATAGACTCGAATAGTTGTATGCAACCCGGCATTTGTGAGGTATTCATAGGCATGCGCCGCATCACCTGCCTCGTGCTCACCCTTGCCGCCGGATCATCGGCTTTCGGTTGGGACGGTATCGGTCACCAGCAAGTCAACGACATCGCCTGGAAGCTCCTAAAGCCGTCGGTCAAGTCCAAAATTGCCCGCGCGTTGATGGAAGGTGACTCTGCATACCGACCCAAGCGGCCATTCGATGGCGTTTTTTCGGAACGGTACCTCGAGAGTCAAGTTCGCCCGTGGTTCCGAGAAGCGGGCCTTTGGCCAGACGACATTAAGGGGAAGCCGTCGGAGAGTTTTGAAGCTTGGGTGAATAACCTCAACAAGCAATCTCCGGGGACCAAGCCGACGCAAGATCCTTTCCAGCGGGGAAGCGAAGAGAACCGCCTGAAGACTTGGCACTACGTGGACTTTCCGCTGTTCTTTGCCGGTAGCGGAACGCCAACGCCGCCACGTCCATCGAACGCTCTGTACGGACTGAAGCAGATTGAGAACGGGCTGAAAACCTCGCTGAGCGGCTCCAACCGGAAGTACAAGGAAGGAGCGTTTTGGATCTACTGGGCGACCCACGTCATCGCCGACATCCACCAACCCCTCCACTGTTCCGAACACTTTGGTCAAGAGTTTTTGCCCGGTGGCGATGACGGCGGAAATCAGTTCTTCATCAAAGTCGCGCCAAATGCCACCGAAACTCGGTTGCACGGCTACTGGGACGACGGAATCGAGAAGGCTCTGAAGCAGGATGGACTTACGAGCTTCGTCGCGGTCACGAACGCGTGGCTATCGCGGTCCGACCTGAAGCCGAAGGAGGAGGACGTGGCGAACCTGAACTGGGAGGCCATCGCAAAGCGCCAAAGCGAGGTGGCCGTCGCGGAGGTTTATCGCGGCCTGACCAACAAGGGCGTTGTTCCGGCGGGCTATGAGCGGCGAACCGCTGATCTCTCGCGCAAGATGGCGGTTCTCGGTGGCTACCGATTAGCCGCCTACCTGAACGGCCTACTCGGCGATTAGTCTCGTTCCCATTTGGGCGGAATCAAACGGTCGAAGAAGCGCTTGTGCTTCTTCGACCGTTGTGCTTTGGCGAAGCCAAATTTCTGCGTCCTCGTTGCTCAGCAAACACGGCATCCGGTCATGGAACTCCCCGGCAAGTTCGTTCGGCGCGCAAGTGAGAATCGTGAAGGTTTCAAGCGGCCCGTCAGGAGCCATCCATCGCTCCCATAGTCCGGCAAGAATGGTCACGTCGGCATCTGCCCGGAAGAAGGCGTATTTCGACTTCTTGGGCTTAGAAATCGAAGTCGGCTCGCCAAAGAGATTGAGTTGGACGTCGCCGGGTTCGTCTCGCCACTCAACGTAGTAACTCGCCGGAACAACGCAGCGCCGCTTCGCCATGGCTTCGCGGAAGGAAGGCTTTTCCGCTGCCGTCTCGCTCCGAGCGTTGATCAGGTTTGCCGCCGATCGGTCGTCCTTTGCCCAGGAAGGGACCAGACCCCATCTCACTGGCTTGTACCTCGGCTGTTCTTGATCCGAAGCAAGAACAAGGGAAGTGTCCGTTGGCCGAATCTCCGGCTGGTCAAGCAGGTCCTCTGCCTCCGGAGCGATGCCAAACGTCAGTTCAAGTTGTGCTTGCGAAAGTTGGACGCCGAACCTGGCGCACATCTCAGTCGCTCAGCCCAACCGCGCTGATCGTGTGACCGGCGTAGCGCAGGTGGTGCTCAAGGCTAAAGATCTCATCGATCTGTTCCTGGTTCAAACGGCTCTGAACGTCCGGATCATTAGTGACCGAAGTTCGGAAGTCCTCGCCCTCCCAACTCTTTGCCGCATTGCGCTGGGCGACCTTGTAGGCGTCTTCTCGGGCCATTCCCGCCTGAACCAGAGCGATCATGACGTGCTCGGAGAACACGAGATCTCCCATGAGGCGCAAGTTCTGGTGCATCCGCTCGGGGAACACCTGAAGGCCAGACAGGATGCTGGTCAAGCGGTTCAGCATAAAGTCGGCGAGCTGACAAGAATCCGGGAAAATGATGCGCTCGAGCGATGAGTTGGTGAGGTCCCGCTCGTGCCAAGTTGCCACGCTCTCAAGCATCGCGTGCGAGTTGGCGCGAAGAAGTCTTGCCAGACCGCACACGGTTTCGCTATTCCAAGGGTTGCGCTTGTGCGGCATCGCGCTGCTGCCGGTTTGTCCTTTCGCGAACGCTTCCTGAACCTCAAGAATCTCGGTTCGCTGAAGATTTCGCAGCTCGGTCGCAATCCGCTCAAGTCCGGCTCCTAATAGGGCGAGCACATTGAGGAAGTTCGCGTGACGGTCCCGGTTAATGATTTGCGTGCTTGCCGGGTCTGGCGACAGGCCGAGTCGATTGCAAACCCAGGTCTCAAGTTCGGGAGAAGCAATCGCATGAACGCCTACCGCACCGCTCACTTTGCCGACCGAAACTTCCTCTCGGCAGACTTTCAGCCGCTCCAGGTTTCGCTGAAGTTCGGCGTACCAGTTCGCGCATTTAAATCCGAAGGTGATGGGCTCGGCGTGAATGCCGTGAGTTCGTCCGATGCAAGGCGTGTTTGCGTGCTCTTTGGCGAGGCGAGCAATCTCTTTTGACAGTCGTTCGCCGCTGGCCAGAAGCACGTCGCAGGAGTTGCGGAGCATGATGCCAAGCGCGGTATCGATGACGTCGTAGCTGGTGACGCCGAGGTGGACAAAGCGCCCCTCTGGCCCAATGTTCTCGCTAAGGTTTCGAACGAACGCCATGAGATCGTGGCGCGTTTCTTTCTCCAACTCTTCGCATCGCTCAACCGTGAAGGAAGCCCGGTCCTGAATCGCAGCAAGCGCATCGGCTGGAACCTGGCCGAGGGCCACGTGCCCTTCCACAATCGCGACCTCCACGTCTTGCCAAGTCTGGTACTTGGCTTTTTGGGACCAAATCTCGGTCATCGCGGGGGTGCAATAGCGGTCAATCACAGAAAGAGGGTACCAGCCGAAAATTCTTTGGAACTTTCTTTTGTTGGCCGGAGTCAACGATCCGTTGCTTCGTTCTATTGTGTGATGAAAGGAGAGCGGGTGCCTTCGGGCACCCCTTTTTATTTATCCGGGACGCTTCTTTAACTGAGTTCCGCGATATCGGATCGAAGCTGCATCCCCTCAAACCGAACGGATTCCGTCGCCCGATACGTGGCTTCGCGTGCGGAGGCAATTGTTGGGCCGGTTGCGGTCACGCTCATCACCCGACCACCGCTCGTAACGAGTTGGCCATCAACAAGCTTCGTCCCGGCGTGGAATCGCTTCACGTTTCCGTCAACGGGAGAAAGCGTTATGGGCTTTCCGCGGGCGTAGTCACCCGGATAACCCGCACTTGCCAGCACAACGGTTACGGCTGCGCCATCGGAGTACTGCACTGGCGGGATGGCCTCGCCGACCGCAGCAGCATAGAGAGCAGCCGCGAACCCGCCGGAAATTCTCGACATCAGACTCTGCGTCTCCGGATCGCCAAACCGAACATTGAACTCAAGACAATGGGGCCGGCCATGATGCAGCATCACGCCGGTGAACAGATTGCCGCGATACGCAATTCCGCGCCGATGCAACTCAACCACGGTGGGCCGAATGATACGCTCCTCCACCTCTTCCAAAAGCTTAGGAGTGATCGAGGGGTCGGGCGAAAATGATCCCATTCCGCCGGTGTTTGGTCCTGTATCGCCCGTGCCGATGCGCTTGTAGTCTCTTGCCACGGGCATGCTGGAAACATAGGCGTCGCTAATCAGGGTGAACAGCGAAAACTCGCGGCCCTCAAGTCGATCTTCGATAACAATCTCAGATCCAGCTTCACCGAAGACCTTGTCGATCATGATCCGGTGAATGGCATCTTCGGCTTCAAAAATGTCTTCACAAACAATGACCCCCTTTCCGAGTGCGTTCCCGGATGCTTTCACCACGACACCGTAACCGTCGGCAAATCGAATTCGGGCGTACTCTTTGGCGGTTTGCGCATCGACGAAACTCTCGTGCGTTGCGGTCGGAATCCCGGCCGAGACCATGAACTCCTTCGAGAACGCCTTTGAACCTTCTAGCTGTGCCCCGGCCGCTCCAGGCCCGAAAACTGCAAATCCTGCCTCGCGAAAGGCATCCGCCCCACCAAGCACCAATGGATCCTCCGGGCCATACACAACGAGGTCAATCCGATGCTCTCGAGCGAGCCCGATCAGTGCATCGGTGTCGGTCGCCGCGATCGGGAAGCAAGGGACTTCAGCTTCAATCCCCGGATTTCCCGGAGCACAAATGACGTCCGCTTCCTGAGCCAGGCGCCACACCAGCGCATGTTCGCGCGCTCCAGATCCGATAACAAGAATTTTCATGCCTGATGCCATTTATAGAAGCTCAAAGGACTGATCCATCGCCGGGATCTCAACGTTCCAACCAAGATCGGCCTTGATCCTCGCCTCAAGACCTTGTTGAGCATCTGGCTCGCCATGAACTAGGAACGTGGTCTTCGGCGCTCGCTTGAATCCGCCGAGCCACTTCAGAATCTCGTCTTGGTCGGCATGAGCAGAGAGGGAGTTTAGCTTGTCCACCGTGGCGCGAACCGGAATTTCCGTTCCGAGCATCTTCACTCGGTCTGCCCCGTCCATCAGTCGCCGCCCTAACGTTCCTTCCGCTTGGTAACCGGTGAAGAGAACCTGGGTGTTCGCCTGACCGAGTCGATGCATCAGGTGATGGACGACTCTTCCACCATTTGCCATGCCGGAGCCCGCGATGACGACAAACGGGCCTGGGCGGAAGTTCAACTCTTTCGAGCTGTCACGATCTCGGACGATCGTGAATCCTTCTGGCTCCAATTGGTGCTCGCCCTCGCTGACCGCGATAAGCATGTCTTCATCGTGCTCCTCTTTACTCTCGGCGTAAAGCTGGGTCGCCGACACGGCCATCGGGCTATCCAGATAGATTGGAATTTTCGGGCATTGGCCCGCGGCTTGGAGCTCGCTGATGTAGTACAGCAGTTCTTGGGTTCGACCGATGCTAAAGCTCGGCACCACGACGACTCCGCCCGACTCAACGGCGGTGGTCATCACCTCGGCCAATCGGGCGCGCGGATCCTCGTGGCTATGGAACCGATTTCCATAAGTGCTTTCGATGACCAGGTAATCGGCATGATCAACCGTTTCCGGATCTCGAATGATCGGTGTGTTATAGCGACCTAAGTCGCCGCCCATCAGGAGGATTTGCCCATCTGGGCATGCGATTTCGGCGAAAGTCGATCCAAGGATGTGACCGGCAAAGCGGTATCTCAGTTGTGCTCCGCCGGGCAGCGGCGTCCAGGTGTTGTAGCGGATCGGCTCAAAGCGCTTGAGAGCTTCGTAGGCTTCTTCTTCACTAAACAGCGGCTGAGGGTCGGCGTGCCGACTGCCATGCTTTCGAGCACGCTTAGCATCTTCCTCTTGAATCCGGCCTGCATCCGGCAGTGCAATACGAGCGAGGCCGATCGTTGCTTTGGTCGCGAGAAACTTGCCCTGGTACCCCTCTTTCACCAACTTTGGCAGTCGCCCGATGTGGTCTTGGTGTGCGTGCGTAACGATCACCAAATCGATCTCGCTCGGATCAAACGGGAATGGAGCGTAGTTTTGGTCGCGAAGCTGGCGAGAGCCTTGGAAGATTCCGCAGTCCACGAGAATTTTGGTGGACCCAAACTGGATGAGGTGGCAAGAGCCGGTCACGGTTTGCGCGGCACCATGGAACGACAACGATTGCATGCCAGAACTTTACGCCTTTCGCACATTCTTGTGCGCGCGGGTACCATTTAGCAGTGCGCAAAGGCTCAGTTCTTCTCGCGGTTTTGACGGTTCTTTTGCTATCCGGTTGCCGGATTAAGAGCTGGGAGAGCTTTGAGTCGGCAACGACTCCAAACGAGCCTGGTACCTGGAAGGGTGACGAATACGCTCTCGCTGGCACCGCAAACGCTACTGGCGGCCAGAACATCAAAACCCGCTACTCCGAAGGCGCAAAGAACGGCCAGACGCAGGGTCTCACCACGACCTACGGCGAAGCCGGAAAGGGAACTGGTCTTCAGCCTGGCGAACCAACGGTTGCCAACCGAGCCGGACACGGAAACCAAAACGCCCCAGCGTTCCAGGAAACGCCAGGAAATCTGGGTTCTCCGGCATCGAAGTCCGGTCGCTAAATTTTCTTTGAACGCTTTCCGGCGTTTCTGACACTCCACTTGTGCGCAGGTCCACGGCGCAAATGGAGCTATGAAATGATGCCCGGAAAGTTCTTCGTCCCATCCCTGATCATCGGGGTTGCCAGCTTTGGCTGTAGCCAGTCCGGAAGCGCGGATTACGCCACCGCAGTTAAGGCCAGCCCCGAGGCAGCTTCGGCAGCGTTCAGCGCCGAGGCAAACGCACCTGCGGCAAAGTCCGCGGACGCCTCCCTGGCGGCCAACCGAACACAACCTGCGCCCCAGATTCAGAACCGCGACATCATTCAGTCGGCCCAAATCAGCATCCGAGTCGTGGATGTTGAGAAAGCCGAACGAAAGGCTACGGACTGGATTCGCTCGAACAATGGATTTGTCGAGTCATCTACTGGGTCCGGGCTCGGCGCACCGTCGGCCCAAGTGACGCAGGTTCTTCGCATTCCGGCCGGACAGTTCTATTCGGCCCTCAATTTTCTGCAGTCGCAAGGCGTTCGGACCAGCCAGTCCATAACCACGCAAGACGTCACCGCCCAAGTTGCTGACCTCAGCGCCAGACTTCAAACCATGCGGGCGCAAGAAAACTCGTACCGCCAAATGCTCTCCGCCTCACGAAAACTGGAGGACCACATTGCTCTTAGCGATCGATTGATGGGACTGCGCTCGGAGATTGAAGGGATGGCAGCTCAACACAAGTCTCTCCGCGCGCAGGCCGCGATGTCGAACATCACGGTCAACTGGGTGCAATCGGCAGATGCAGCCGCCCCGGTGAAGGACACCGGCTGGTTCAGTCAGGCTTGGGGCGAGAGCATGATCTCTATGCGCACGACCCTTCAAGGCATTGTCTCGGTATTGCTCTGGTTCGTGGCCATGGGCCCCATCTGGCTTCCCGTGCTCCTGATCGGTCTTTGGCTTCGCCGAGCGCATCGAAAGCGGGCTCCGAAACCGACCGAACCGTTTGCTCCACCGGTACGATAGTTTCGTGATTCGGATTGGGATTATTGGCTGTGGGAGCGTGGCCGGATTTGGGCATGCTCCCGCAATTCATCGGACGGCAGGCGTCGAGATCGCCGCCGCTTATGATCCCGTTCCCGGCAAAGCGGCCGAGTTCACGCAGCGCAATGGCGGTCAGCCGTTTGACGATCTCGATGCGTTTTTTGCGCATCCCTTAGATGCGGTCAGCATCTGCTCGCCGGTAAGAGTCCATCACGACAACGTTTTGCGTGCCGCCGCCGCAAAGGTCCACGTGCTCTGCGAGAAGCCGGTGACGACGACACGAGCGCACGCGGTCGAGATGTGTGAGGCGATGAGCTTTGCGGATCGACTCTTGATGGTCGGTCTGGTCTATCGCTTCAGCCACGCGGCGCAAGACATTCGTCGCTGGGTGCGAGAAGGAGTCATCGGTGAAGTTCGAAGCCTGCGGTTGGTTTATCTCTGGAATCTGCATGGCCAGTGGATGAACGACAGCACCGGTAACTGGGTCGAGAGTCCACTTTGGAAGGGCCGAATGCTGGAAGGTGGCCCGATGGTGGATTGCGGCGTTCACCAAATCGATCTTGCGCGGTGGTGGCTCGGTTCAGAGGTCACTCGCATTCAGGGAGCTGGCGCTTGGGTGAGCAACTACGAAGCCCCCGATCACGTTTACTCGCACTTGGACCATGAGTGTGGTGCACACACGATGGTGGACATGAGCTTCACGTACGGTCATACCGCCAAAGAACCAACCTCAACGTTCACCTACGAGCTGATCGGGACTGGAGGAGTGATTCGCTACAACCGCGAAGGCTGGAAGCTCGAAATCCTTGACGGCAACAATACTCGTGCGGTGCCAGGCGCTTCAGAAAAGAACTTCGAAGGCATGTACGAAGCCTGGCGCGACGCGATCCAGTCTGGTTCGCTCGGCGATCTGCCCGATGTCGAAGCAGGAATGAGGGCGATGGAGATTGCGCAGGAAGCTACGCGTCAGGCGATAGAGCAGCGCGTCGTGCCGTCTCGTCTCTCAACCATCGTAAGTTAGCCGCGTCCTGCAGATCATGCGGCCGCCCAGCGGCTTCTTTCATCGATATCAGGTCATCAATGTGGGCGACTTTGACTTCGAAGGTGCCGAGCTTGAATGTGACCGCCCGTTCGAAAATCCCTGCAACACTATCAGCTCCGGATAGCTCGTTGATAACATCGATCTGCCCGGCCTCGGTGAAGATGCTCGAAAAAGCCCCACCGAGCGGGCGGTCATCCAAGGCAATCCTCGGTCCGCCAATTCTGAGTTTGGGTTCTAGCGGGTTGACCGCATTCGCAAATCTGCCAAGGTTTGATCTCGAGAGGGCGACGCACAGATCAACATCGCGCGTCACGCGGTCGTTACCGTGAAGCATCGCCGCAAACCCTCCCACGACAACGAAGTCAACGCCTTCGCTGGCAAGGCATTTAAGGATTCGGATTAAGTCCGGCATCGCGACCTGCTTGAGCTAGAAGTTCCGCTAAGTCCAGCGCCGCCGCATGCCATTCGGCGCGCTCAAGCGGAGTTAGTTCGAGGCTGGCAGAAAGTGAATCCACAGGAATATAGGTTGCCTTATAACTCAGCCTTGGACGCTCCTTGACAAACAAAGGTTGGGCCTCACTAGAAAAGTTATCAGGATGATTCTCTGGCATTCTCGCTCCCTTGTCTCTATTCAACACCGCGTCGGTGTGGTCCAGCCTGCCCCGAAATCATTTTAGGCAATTTATCCTAGCAGGTGAAGCCAAAGCAGTCCGAAAATAAAGAAAGGCAACCGAAGCAGAGCTTCGGTTGCCTTCACCAGCTCAGTGAGCCTTACTCGCTCGCGTACAGGTAGTACTCGTATGGGTGTGGTCGGAGGTCGACCGCATCGCATTCGTGCTCGAGCTTGTACTCGATGTAGCTCTCGATGAGCTCCTTCGAGAAGACGTCGCCACGAAGAAGGAACTCGTGGTCGTTCGCCAGGGCGGTGAGCGTAGCTCGGAGCGAACCTGGAGTCTGTTCGATGCCAGCCTTTTCGAGCGGTGGCAGTTCGTACAGGTCCTTGTCGATTGGCTTCGGTGGCTCAATCTTGTTCGTGATTCCGTCGAGGCCAGCCATCAAAAGCGCCGCGAACGTCAGGTATGGGTTAGCCATTGGGTCTGGAGCGCGGAACTCGATTCGCTTCGCCTTCGGCGACTTGCTGACCATCGGAATTCGGACGCAAGCCGATCGGTTTCGAGCCGAGTAGATCAGGTTGATTGGTGCTTCGTAGCCTGGAACCAGTCGTCGGTACGAGTTGGTCGTTGGAGCAGCGAAGGCAAGCAGCGCCGGAGCGTGCTTGAGGATGCCGCCGATGTACCAGCGAGCGGTGTCGCTGAGGCCTGCGTAGCCAGCTTCGTCGTAGAAGGTCGGGTCTCCGTTCTTCCAGATCGACTGGTGGCAGTGCATACCGGAACCGTTGTCTCCGAAGAGCGGCTTAGGCATGAACGTCGCGAAGAAGCCCTGCTGGTAAGCGGTGTTCTTAACCACGTACTTGTACTTCATGACCTGGTCGGCCATCTTGACGAGGGTATCGAACCGCATGTCGATTTCGCACTGACCGGCAGTGGCGACTTCGTGGTGGTGCATTTCGACGTTGATGCCAACGTCCTGCATCTTAAGCACCATGAGCGATCGAAGGTCCTGGAGCTTGTCGACCGGTGCGCAAGGGAAGTAACCGCCCTTTGGCTTGATCGTGTAGCCCGTACCGCTTTCGGAGCCGCTGTTCCAGTGAGCTTCGTCCGATTCGATCTTGACGAAAGTATCTTCTGGCTTGGTGGAGTAGCGAAGGCTGTCGAAAACGAAGAACTCGGCTTCTGGTCCGAAGAAGACGGTGTCGCCGATTCCGGTCGACTTCAGGTACTGCTCGGCCTTGATCGCGGTGAAGCGTGGGTCCTTGCTGTACGGCTGTCGGGTGAGCGGGTCCTCGATGTTGCAGATGACGACCGCGGTCGGGGCGTCGGTGAACGGATCCATGAACATGGTTGATGGATCTGGAATCAGCAGCATGTCCGATTCGTTGATGGCCTGGAAGCCCCGAATGCTGGAGCCGTCGAAGGCAAGACCGTCTTCGAACTTGTCGTGGTCGAAGTGGTCCACCGGAACGGTGAAGTGCTGCCACGTTCCGAGCAGGTCGGTAAACCGAATTTCAACGAACTGGGCGTCGTTTTCTTGAATGTAACTCAGGGCGTCTGATGGCGTCATTGTTGCTCCAAATAGATGCCCCGACTCAGGTCGAGGCAGATACCCGCTCGCCTACACTGCCGAACGATTACGAGGATTATCCTCAATTATTTGAAATCATGCAAAGACAAAGTTTCAAGCGCCCTCATGTTCGTACAATTTTCAGCCTTGTAGAAGCTGTTTCTTGAATTCCGCATGCGCTTTTCGCGGGGTGCCGTCCGCCTTTCGGAGCCCGAGCGAGCCTAGGAATGCTCGGAATCGTGGGTCATCCGATCCGTAGTACTTCGCGTATACGTCCAGCAAGTCGCGGTTGAAGTCGACCTGGATAAAGTACGTCGCCATTTCGATTTGGCTCTTGTGCTTTCGCAGGAGGTCAAACACGGTGGTGACAAACTTCGCCTGAATGTCCTCGTTACTCGAGATCGTCTCGGAAGCAGGAAGACCAATTTCCTGAAGCGCCAACTTGCGCGTACCCGCGAAGCTCAGCATCGAAGCGAAGTTCTTCGGGACCTCGGTGAGCGGTAGGGGGGTGAAGTCAGGCTTGGTCGGGTAGTAGGTCATGAACACCACATCGCTGCCGGTTTGCAGTTTCTCGATGAGCGGCCGATTCTTTTGAAGCCCTTCAAAGGTTGTCGTCACGCCTGACTTCATGTCGGGTGCACTCTCCTTCAGCACCGCGCGTCCGGCCGCGAGGAAGTCGAGATATGCCGGGACTTCCTCCGGGTGAGCCGTCAGATAAACATCGACTTCGTTGCCCAGACTGATCGCTTTGACTTTGTTGTTAAACCGGGACAACAAGTTCCGCAGTAGGGTCGCAAATCGTTCCTTCATCTCTGGAGAGTTGAGTGCTTGGCCCTTAAGGTCTTCTGGAACGATCTTGTTGGTAGTGTCGAGAACCTTGATCGTGACGTACGCATCGCCGCCAACAAACTTGGCAATCCCAATCGAGTCGTCTGCCTTCTTGAGGTCAAACGCGCCCGGCGTAGGCTCCAGTTCATTCCAACTGTAGGAGATCGTGCTTGCGGTTAGGCCGAATCGAATCTGCTCGCGGGCGCTATCCAGAAAATCTTCTTCTTTGGCGCTTTCCTTTACGTTCAGCGCGAGGCCGATGGGCGGAAGGGTGGAAGGGGTCTGGACGAGAAGCGAGCCGAGGAGCAACGATGCAAGCATGCAGATAGTCTATGGGTAGCCGCTGCTACTCCTCGGCAAAAGGTCCTAGCTTACAAACCGGTCCATGGGCGGCCACGCTCTAGGGTGGCTGCGCCGATGGCCTCGACATCCGGTTCCGGAAAGTCGATGTCGCCGTCTCCCTTAATCCTCGAGTTCGCCAAAATTCGCTTCGGCGCCAGGATCTCTGTCAGCACTTCGTGCAACGGGGCAAGGCTTGGGAACCGCTCACTTCGCAACCGGGCCGATTCGAGGATGAAGTCGTACATGGCAAGGTCGGCAGCCGCGGCCTGCTCGGTTTGGCGCTCGAAGGTCGGCATCGCGCCTTCTTTGGCCAGGCGTCCCGCGATGAAGAGTCGGTTGATTTCGTTCGTCCCTTCGTAGATTCGGCTCACCCGCGCGTCGCGGTAGACGCGAGCGATAGGGAACTCTTCGGTGAAGCCATAACCACCGTAGACTTGGAGTGCTTCATCTACGATCTCAGACTCAGCTTCCGTGCTGAATACCTTCACCATCGCGCACTGGATGGCGTACTTTTCGGCGGCTTTTCGGTTGCCATCAACGGTCCCGCCGGTTTCGGCGAAGGCGTCGTCGATCAACGCTCCAACGCGGTAGATCGCGCTTTCGGCTCCGAAGAACAGGGCAGCCATGCGGGCGAACTTTTCTTGGATCATGCCAAAGGAAGCCAAGGATTGGCCGAACTGCTTTCGGTTCTTGGCGTACTCGGCGGCGATCTCGATCGCGTATCGCGCCGGTCCGATGCTCATGCTAGCCAGCTTGAAGCGGCCGATGTTGAGAGCATTGAAGGCGACTTGGTGGCCTTTACCTTCCTCGTGGAGGAGATTTTCTGCGGGGATCCAAGCATCGTTGAGCGTCACCCGCGCGGTGCTGGAGCCCTTGAGGCCCATCTTGTATTCTTCGCGCTCGACGGTCAAGCCCTCGGTGTTTCGCGGGACGAGGAACGCGGAGAACTTTTCGCCATCGACTTTCGCCATCACGAGGAAGACATCGGCCCATTGGGCGTTGCTGATCCACATCTTCGTGCCGGTGAGGGAGTATCCGCCGTTGGTTGGGATCGCCTTCGTAGTTGCGCTGAGGGCGTCGGAGCCGCTGTTTGGCTCGCTGAGGCAGTACGCACCGATCTGTTCGCCCATGGCAAGAGCAGGGAGCCACTGGGCTTTCTGGGCGTCTGTGCCAAAGAGTGAGAGGCCGACTTGGCTAATGCCGCTGGTGATGCCGTAGGTGACGCTGAAAGAGCCGTTCAAGCTCAGCATTTCCAGCATTCGGGCGGCTAAGTTCTTGCTCTGGCCCAGTCCGCCGTAGGCATCAGCGGTGTCGATGCCGCAAAGTCCCAGTTGGCCAGCTTCGCGAATGAGACGCGGCATGAGGCCGGGTTCTTGGTGATCGATCGCTTCGGCCCTCGGAACGACTTCTTCTCGGGAGAACCGCTCGGCGGTTTCGATCATTAAGGCGTCGTCGCCGATGAAGTCTTCGGGAGCAAAATTGGACGGCGTCGTCATATCCTCATTATGGTTCGTGGCGGTACCCTACAGATTGCCAGGGCCTGTAGCTCAGTGGTAAGAGCAGGCGGCTCATAACCGCTTGGTCGTGGGTTCGAACCCCACCGGGCCCACCATCCATCGGTGACGGGAGAGTCTCCACGAAACAAGTCTCGCAAAGGATCAGCGACTGCAGATTCCAAGCCGAACGCTTTGCCTTTATTCAATGCCAGATTTTTCCGGGCCAGAACGCAGAAGGCTGAAATTTGCCTCATGCTTGTTCCGGCAATGCCGTACTCTGTATGAGAGAGGCAAGAAATGACGGTACCCACAGGCTTAGAACGCGTACTCAGTGTTGATCCCGAGATCATGCACGGCACCGTGTGTTTCGCCGGAACTCGCGTCCCGCTCACAGTTTTCCTAGACAACCTTAAGGAAGGGGTCGGCCTTGACGATTTTCTCAAGAACTATCCCAGCGTGACGAGAGAACAAGCTGAAGGTGTTCTTGAATGGGAAAACCAGGCGATTCGACAAGCGGCAGGGATGCTACTCGTCGGCTGATGCGCGTCCTGTTAGATGAAAATTTTCCCCTAGAACTAGTCCGCGATCTCGTTGGACACGACTGTACACACGTTGTTAGTCAGGGTTGGCAGGGGACTAAGAACGGGCAATTGCTAGCTCTGGCTTCCGAAGCTGGCTTCGATGTGCTGCTCACCTTCGACGCGGGAATTCCAAAGGACCACGATATATCGCAGCGCTCAATCTCGGTTTTTGTCGTTCAACCCGAAGGTCAAGGGCCAAAAGCTACCCGCGCGCTTATTGGGGACATCTTGACTGCGCTTGAATCTTGGGAGCCAGGGCAAGTCGTTTTGATCACAAATCGAGTGAGAAAGCGCCAGCCCTGATGGCATCAATCAACGCAAGCTGGAGTTCGTTACTTGGTGAGACGGATTCGGCTCAGCGGGAACCAGATGGCCTCTGCTCGGCCGACGATTTCGGATTCCGGCACGATTCCCCAGCCGCGACCATCAAAGGAGTAGTTTCGATTGTCGCCCATGAAGAGGTAGTAGCCCGCCGGCAGTTTTTCGGCCGGGGCGTTTTTGAGTCGCTTCGCTTCCTCAATATCTGGAATCACGTAGGCACCAGCGACCGCGTAAGCCGGACCTTCAGACCAAGACTTCGACATCGGGATCGCCGCGTTCGCGTCGAACTCCGTGTAGTTGAACGGAATAATCTTGTCCCCACGCTTAACGAGTTTGAAGCTCGCGCGGGTTCGCTCCGCGATTTGTTCCGGAGTGAGCTCAACGTAGTTGTTCTCGCATCCTCGTCGGTCGGGGCAGTCGGTAAGTCGCTTGCTCGGTTCTTCGACCTGCTTGCCGTTACGGAACAGGACGCCTTCTCGAAGTTCCACAACATCGCCAGGAACACCGACGCATCGCTTGATGTAGTCGACCTTGGGTTGACCGTCTTCGTAAAGCTGCGAGGCTTGGAGCGCTTCGATCGGTGGCCGGAAGACCACGATATCGCCGGCCTTTGGCTTCGAGAAGCGATAAACAGCTTTGTTGAGCACGATCAGATCGTTCACGTACAGCGTCGGCCACATCGATCCCGAAGGAATGACGAACGCCTGCAGCGCAAAGGGCCGAATCAGCATGAACACGAAGACGCCCGCATAGATGACGGCGTCAAAGAATTCGTTCAGGAACTTGGCGACTCGGTAGATGAACCCGCGCTTGTGGATCTCGGTTTTGGCGAGAATCGGATAGGCGGCGAGGCGAAGGATCGTCAGCCCGAGCGACAGATAGAAGATTTCGCTTAGGGGCGTTCGCGCTACTTTGTCAATAAATTCGCGGGAACCAATAGCTTGAGCCAGCAGGCACGACGGATCGAAGTACATCAGCTGGCTCATAAGTTCTATGCCGGAATTTGGGATCAGCGCTTTTCGCGGATTCGAGCGTCCTTACCAACCTTGTCTCGAAGGTAGTAAAGCTTGGCTCGTCGAACTCGACCACGTCGAGTTACTTCGAACTTAGCAACGTTTGGCGAGTGGAGAGGGAAGGTTCGCTCCACACCAACGCTGTTGGAAATCTTTCGGAGAGTAATCGTTTCGGCGATTCCTCCGTTCTTGATGGCAATAACCGTGCCTTCGAAGAGCTGGATTCGCTCTTTGCCGCCTTCACGTACTTTAACGGAGGCCTTTACGGTGTCGCCAGGCCAAATCTTTGGCAAATCCGTCTTGAGGTACGGCTGGGCGACGGTGTTCAAAATCGCTTGCTTTGACATATCTGTTCCTTCCTTTTCGTTGAGCTCATCTCAGGTCAATGAACCTGAAGGTGGCCCGGTAGAGCGCTTTCGGCCCCAATCGAGTCCAGCGGCGCCAGGAAGAGGCGCATGAACGCAGGAGGCAAGTATGACACATCAACCGTGGCGATTCTCTACGGTTTGTCCAAAGACGAGATGAGTTTTACGTCATCGGGACTCAGCTCGGCCTTCGCGATCAGGTCTGGCCGGTAACTCAGGGTGGTTTGGAGCGCCTGTTTGCGCCGCCATTTGGTGATCTCCCGATGGTTTCCGCTTCGGAGGACACTCGGCACTTCCAAGCCACGCCACGTTTCTGGCTTCGTATAGTTTGGAGCGCTAAGCAAGCCATCCGAATGCGAGTCTGCCGCGAGGCTGTTTGCATCGCCGAGGACACTCGGGAGGTTGCGAACGATGGCATCTGCCATCACCATCGCCGCTAATTCGCCGCTCGTAAGAATGTAGTCGCCAATGCTAAACCGCTCGGCTTCCAGATAGCTCGCGGCTCGGTCGTCGATCCCTTCGTAGTGGCCGCACAAGAAAACCAGCTCGGGTGCGTTCGCGAGGCGAATGGCGTCGGCTTGTTGGAAGGACTTGCCCGCAGGATCAGTGAGGATCACGACCGGCTTGCTCCAGCCGAGCGACTCAACAGCAAGGGTGACGGGTTCCGCCTTAATGAGCATGCCAGGCTCACCACCAAACGGAGTGTCATCGACTTTGTTGTTTCGTTCGTAGGTGAAGTCCCGGGGATTGACCGCCTCGACATTGATCAGACCTCGCGAAGCGGCCCGGCCGATCATGCTAGAAGTCGCCCAAGGCACAACGTGCTCGGGAAACAGGGAAACAAAGGCGATTTTCACCGTCGGTCAGAGTACCGGGACCGGTTCAAAACTCTGGCTTGCGAGCTTCAATAGTGGCGAATGCTCGCCATTTCGCTTGCTGGGCCGGGGTGAGTAGGGCAAAAAAGACCTTGAATCGATTCGCGGCTTTCCGCTCAAGTTCTTCCTCTTGCTTCAGCGCGAGAAGTCGCTTGATTGCATCGGTGAACTGGGCAGTAAGCGCATCGAACTCCGTGGCAGTAAGCGTCTTCTCGACCGCAAGCTCATAGGCATTGTTGATCTGCGCAAACAGGCCGGCGGTCTTCTCAACCGGCGACACGACTTCGTCGGCAGACTTTAGAGGATTCGCAGCGGCGATCTGGGCAAATTTTTTCTTTTGCGTTGCAGTTAAGCCGAGGTAAGCCTGCACTTCGGGCAACCGGAGAGTGCCGACGCTTTCGAGGTTGGCGAGGGCGCGAGCGGCATTTCGTCGTTGGGCAGCGTTGAGGATTGCCGGATCAAGTACGATCCCAGGCCAGAACTCAGCGCCAATCTGAACATCGTTCTCCGGATTCTTGTAAAGCACGAAGTTGGCGGTTTGGGCGGAGTGTCGGAACATCGCGGCGGCGGTAGTGACTTGAAAGCCTGTTCGCAGTTCCTCAAGTTGTGGTTTGGTGAGTCGGGACGCGATGATTACTTCAAGGTTTACAATCTGTGGATGCATCCGCAAAATGGCGTCTACGACCGGTTTATCGGACGGAGCCGCTGGCTTCTTTGCTGCCTGATGGGCGGAAGCCGTTCCTAGACAAACAAAGGACGCCAAAACCGAAAGCACCACTGGTCGCATTGGGCACTAATTTATCACGGTAACCGCAAAAATAGATGCAGGGGAGCGGCCCAATCCATCATTCCTGGCAAATTCATGGGTTCAAATTCTTCTGATGAGGGGGACTGGTAATCTTCCGTATACCGAGCTATGTCCAACGTCCCTGCAGATCTTAAGTACGTCGAGTCGCACGAGTGGGTGAAAGTTGATGGTGATGTGGTCACCATCGGGGTAACAGATTTCGCCCAAAGTGAACTTGGCGACGTTGTTTTTGTTGAACTTCCCGAAGTTGGACGCATGCTCCAAGTCGGCGATGTGTTCGGCCAGGTTGAGTCCGTAAAGAGCGTGAGCGATCTCTATGCGCCCGTCGCTGGTGAAGTCATCGAGGCTAACCCCGCCCTTGCCGTTGACACTGCACTCGTCAACTCAGACCCTTACGGTGCCGGATTCATGCTGAAGGTTCGCCTCTCGAACCCTGCCGATGTTGACGCGCTCATGGACGCCGCTCGCTACCAGGCGATCGTCGGCTAATTCGAAATGCCATACATTCCACACACCGAAGCCGACGTGCGCGAAATGCTCGCCACGATCGGAGCTGATTCTGTTGACGAGCTTTTCCGGGAGATTCCGGATGAGTTGCGGGTTAAGGTCGGAGCGCTTGCGCTACCTAATGCGCTGGACGAAAGCCGCCTCGCCTCGCACCTTAAAGAGCTCAGCGCGAAGAACGTCAATCTTGAAGATAACCTTTGCTTCCTTGGCGCAGGGATCTACGATCGGTACGTGCCAAGCACGGTCAGCGCGATCATCAGCCGCGGCGAGTTTTTGACTTCGTACACGCCGTACCAGCCCGAAGCATCACAAGGCTATCTCCAGACGATTTACGAGTTCCAATCCATGATTGCCGAGCTTTACGGCATGGATTTGGCCAACGCCTCGATGTACGACGGCGCGACCGCGCTTGCCGAAGCGGCAATCATGGCCGTCGGGATCAAAGGACACGACAAAGTTGCGGTCAGCCAAGCGGTTCATCCGCACTATCGGCAGGTTCTGGATACCTACTGCTGGTCGATGGGAATTGAAGTTGTCACGCTCCCGATCCAAGACGGTCAGACGACGGATTACTCGCAAGCGGCCGGCGCCTCTTGCATCCTCGTCCAAAGTCCAAACTTCTTCGGCGTCATTGAGGACCTCAAACTCGCGAAGGCAGCATCGGAAACCCACGGAGCGATGTTCATCGTTTCCGCCGATCCGGTCGGATGCGCGTTGATGAGCCCGCCAGGGGCGTATGGAGCAGACGTCGTAGTTGGCGAGGGCCAGCCGATGGGAGTTGCCATGGGGCTGGGCGGTCCGCTGGTCGGACTGTTCTGCACGAAGAAAGAGTTCGTACGTAGTATTCCGGGGCGAATTGTTGGGCGAACCAAAGAAGCTCACGGCGATCTTCCGGGTTACGTCATGACGCTACGAACTCGCGAACAGGACATTCGACGAGAGAAGGCGACTTCGAACATCTGCACCAACGAAGCTCTGATGGCCTTGGCGTGTACCGTTCACATGAGCGCGCTTGGCAAGAACGGCATGAAGGCGGTTGCGGAGTCAAGCGTCCGCAATGCGCACTACTTGATGAGCGAACTTGCTTCGATCGGAGTTCATCGCCGTCACCCGAACGCGAAAATCTTCTGTGAGTTCGTCATCGATCTGCCGAAGAACGCGACGGAAGTTCGAGATCAATTGCTTGGAGACGGCATTCTCGCGGGCTTGCCATTGGGCTCCTACTACCCAGAGATGGAGAACTCGCTCCTCGTAGCGGTAACCGAAAAGCGGACCCGGCCCGATCTGGATCGGTTCGTTGCATCGCTTAAGAACGCCCTGGCGTAATCGTCACTCACAAAAAAGCCCTCCCCGAATCTTCGGGGAGGGCTTTTTGTTGTCTGGGTTACAGGCGGTACGTGGTGTACAGGCTCTGCATTCGGCTGGACTGGCCAGCGGTGAAGAGGAACATGCACGAATCGTCGGTGTAATCCATGAAGTTCGTGATCGGGTCGTTGCCTGGGTAGCTGTTACCCGTGCAGGTGTTTCGGTTTGCTGGGCAACCATAGGCTGGCGACTTTTCTGCAGCCGTGTCTGCAACGTAGTCGTTGTTCTTGGTGCATCCGCCCTGGAAGGTGTGATATAGACCGAGCCAGTGTCCAACTTCGTGGGTGCCGGTGTCGCCGAGGTTGTACGGAGCAGCGGTTCCGCCAGGTACCGAGGAGAAGAGAAGGACGACGCCATCGCTCTTTGGTGCGCTTGCGTACGAGGATGGGAAGGTTGCCCATCCGAGCAGACCCTGACCGATGTTCGCCGAGTAAACGTTGAGAGCGTTCTTTCCACCAAGTCGCAGCGCGTTCTTCGCCTGCGTTTCAGCGGTGGTGCCTGGGGTCATGGTGTACCAAGTTGCGTTGGTGGTTCGGTCAACCGAGATCAGCTGGAATCGGAAGCCGGTGTCCACTCCACCGGTGGCACCGGAGTAAGCGTTGTTCAAGACCTGAATCTGCGCATCGATCTGGGATTGTGGGATGTCGCCGTTTGCGATGCCCGTTCCCTTGTTGATAACGTGCCAGTAGACCGGGATCGTAACGGTGGTCCATGCCTTCGCATTGACTGGTCGGAGTCCGAGCTCGATTCGGGTCTGCTCGGCAGCCGATGGCTCAACGAAGCCGCAGTGCTTAACGGCCATCAACGGAGCATCTTCTTGTTCGGTAACGAGGCCAGCTCGAACGCTGGTGGCGGCATCAGACGCGGATCCACCGCAACCTGCAGAACCAAGCACGAGCGCAAGAGCGCAAAGGGGAAGGGCAAATTTTAGGTTTGATCGCATGACTACACTCCGCTCCCAAATCAGGGCCGGTGCGCAATTCTATAGGCACTTCGCCCTTTCCACAATACGGCATGGGGGTATGTAACGCGAAAAATTTCAAAAAATCTTGACTTTTCTTGGGGGAATTTCGCCGTTTTCTGATAGTGATGATGTTTTCGAGCGCGTAGGTACAATTTTGGAGTGAGACCGACGCGTTCTAAGCGAGTCCCCGAGCCACAACTCATTTTTGAAAAGTCCAGATCTGGACGCTTGGGTTGCAACGCTCCAAAGTGCGATACGCCAGCAGTGGATCTGTCCGATGCGCTGGGTGATTTAAGGCAAGAACTCCACCTGCCAGAAGTCAGCGAACTGGACCTGGTTCGACACTTTACGAACCTGAGCCAGATCAACTACGGCATCGACACCGGCTTCTATCCGCTGGGGTCGTGCACGATGAAATACAACCCGAAGATCAACGAGGTCACGGCCCGATACGCCGGCTTCGCCGCGTTGCATCCAATGCAACCGGTCGAGACGATTCCAGGAGCCCTCGAACTCCTGAACGGGGTGCAAGAGATTCTTTGCGAGGTCACCGGCTTCGACGCCATCACTCTGCAGCCGCTCGCCGGAGCGCACGGTGAGATGACCTGTCTAATGCTCATCAAGGCTTACCACGAGCGTTTGGGGCAATCACAGCGCAACATCGTCCTGGTTCCCGACAGCGCTCATGGCACCAATCCAGCTTCGGCCGCTCGTTGCGGTTACGACGTGAAACCGGTTCCGACCGACGCAGACGGCAACACCGATCTGGCTGCATTGACGAAGTCGCTTGAAGAGCATGGAGACCGCGTTGCGGCGTTGATGCTCACCAACCCATCGACCTTAGGACTGTTTGAACCCAACATCTCGCTGATCTGCAAGATGATCCACGATGCCGGTGGTCAGGTCTTCTGCGATGGCGCAAACATGAACGCTATGGTGGGCACCACTCGTCCGGGCGACCACGCTTCGACTGCATGCACTTGAACCTGCACAAGACGTTCAGCACGCCCCACGGCGGCGGCGGCCCTGGCTGCGGCGCCATCGGGCTCCAAGCTCATCTGGCCCCGTATCAACCGGTACCGGTGATCCAGCGAGACGCCGAAAGCGGGCAAGTGGTGGCCGAATACGAGCGACCGCTCAGCATCGGCCGCGTGAGCGCGTACTACGGGCAGTTCCTGATGGAAGTGCGGGCGTACACCTACCTGATGGCTTATGGCCGAGAGAACATGGCCGACATTTCGCGGTACGCCGTTCTCAATGCGAACTACGTTCGGGCTCGCCTGAAGGATGTTTTGCCGCCAGCACACGATCGACCATGCATGCACGAGTGCATCCTCACGGCCGAGAAGTACAAGAAGAATCACGGAGTGCGGGCGCTTGATATCAGTAAGCGGCTGATCGATTACGGATTCCACCCGCCGACGAACTACTTCCCGTTGATCGTTCCGGAGTGCCTCATGATTGAGCCAACCGAAACGGAATCGAAGGAAACGCTCGATGCGTTCTGTGATGCGATGATCGAGATTTGTCACGAGGCCATGACGACGCCGGACGTACTTCACGCCGCGCCATCGACGGCGGTTGTGGGCCGGTTGGACGAAACGGCCGCGGTTAAGAATCTCGACGTTCGTTGGCAGGCGCCCCAGCCGGTTTTGGCTTAAGGTTGAGCACGTCCCGTTTTGAAGTCCAAGGTCCGCAGAGCGGGCCAAGGAATATGGAACGGGACGTTCAGCTTTTGTCTGAAGCAGAAGCAGGCGTACCAGGGGCGAGAGCGTATTTTTGGAATGATGCTTGGGTCTCGCTCGGCCGATTCCAGCGACCCGAACGTGTCTTCTCGGGCACCGTCCCGGAGCTTTGGGTCCAGCGACCGACGGGCGGACGGGCTGTCCAACATGGGCAGGATGTCTGCCTGTCAGTTGCAGTCCCGCTCACCGCGCAAGACACTATACGAAGCTTACGGCCGATCTACGAGCGCCTGACCTCGCCTATTCTCGCCGCATTTCAATCGGTAGGTATCGATGCGGTCATCGCGAATGACGACGCCGGGGCGGATGGCGGAATCTCAGCAGATTGCTTTGCTCTTCGCACTGGATACGACGTGACGGATCGGGCTACCGGAAAGAAGCTAGGCGGCTGTGCGCTTAGGGTGACCAGCCAGGCAGCGTTGCTGCAAAGCAGTTTTCCATTTGGCCCGATGGAGTCTGAAATTCAGGGGTACGTCGGAGTTTTCACGCCGTTTGATCCCGCTAAGGTGATCGAAGCGTTTGGAATTGCGGTCGAAAGGGTACTTTCGACGGAGCTTGTGGGCAAAACGATCTAGGGATTGTCGTCTACAAGTTGGTATTTCGTTATGTCAATTGTTAAGGAATTCAAGGACTTCGCGCTACGCGGAAACGTAATCGATCTCGCGGTTGGCGTGATCATCGGAGCTGCATTTGGAAAGATCGTCACCGGCTTGGTGGATGAAATCATCATGCCGCCGATCGGACTTGCGATCGGAAAGGTGGATTTCACGAACCTGTACTTGCCGCTGGATTCGAAGGTACCGGGTGGGCTTGCGCTGGTTGAAGCAAAGAAGCTTGGGCCGGTCATCGCTTACGGCTCGTTTTTGAACAGCCTCATTCAGTTTCTCATCGTGGCGGCGGTGGTCTTCTTCTTGGTGAAAACGGTCAATCGGCTGCAACCCAAGGAAGAGCCAGCTCCGGCCGCTGCGCCTGAGCCAACGGCAGAAGAGAAGCTTCTGGTTGAGATTCGCGACTTGCTGAAAGCGGGTCGCTGAGAAGCCTGGAAACAAAAATGGGAGCGGACCGATCGGTCCGCTCCCTTTTTTGTTATGTTTGATCAGCCGTTCGCCGGGGAAGGCGTGATCGTGAATCCTTGCGCGTTGAGCTCTTGGCCAATGTGGCGGAGCTTCTTCATCGCTCGGAGTTCGATTTGTCGAACTCGCTCTCGGGTGACGTTGAGCTCGGTGCCCACCTCTTCCAAAGTGCGCTGTCGTCCGTCGTCAAGGCCGAAACGAAGTCGTACAACGTCTCGCTCTCGCGAAGTGAGTCGACCGAGGATGCCGTCAATTTCTTCACGCCGGATGAGGGTGAAGGTGACGTCTCCAGGCGACGGCATGTTCTGCGACTGAACGAAGTCGCCGATGCTGGAGTTATCCTTTTCACCAACCGGAGTTTCGAGGGAAATCGGCTCCACCGCAACTCGCATCATTTCGCGAACACGGTCGATCGATAGTCCAACTTCTTTCGAAATTTCTTCTTCGGTCGGTTCTCGCTGGAGTTCCTGCTGTAATCGCGAGGCCGTCTTGACAACCTTGTTGATCAGTTCCGCAACGTAGACCGGGATTCGGATTGTTCGACCTTGGTTGATAATGGCTCGAGCGATGGCTCGGCGAATCCACCAAGTGGCGTACGTGCTGAATCGGAAGCCTTTTCGCCAGTCGAATTTCTCAACCGCACGGATGAGACCGAGGTTGCCCTCTTGAATCAAGTCGGCGAGCGGAATTCCACGTGCGTTGTACTTTTTCGCGATAGAGACGACGAGTCGCAGGTTGGATTCAATCAGAATCCGCTTTGCATTCATGTCTCCGGCTTGAACCTTTCGGGCGAGATCGACTTCCTGCTCTGGAGTCAAAAGTTGTGCGCGGCGAGTTTGCCGCATCCACATCTCAAGTTCTTCAGAGTCGTCGGAAGTAGGCTTGGCCTCTTCCTCTTCTTCGTCCGCCGCCTCAAGGTCTAACAGATCATCTTCGCCCGGCTCTACGGTCGGGTCATCTAGAACGGGGGTGCTGCCGGCTTCGGCGTACATTTGGCGTCCTGGTGTGCGAACCGTAATCGCACGCCCTCGCCTTGGCGCCGTGGCAATCCCGTTTTCTACTGGCATGTTGTTTTCGTTATCCTCCGAAGCA
>Ga0164294_10000982_pt1 | contig 27025 bp, 21 predicted proteins | sample GEODES005metaG_FD_111479 | JGI IMG/M metagenome (GOLD analysis project Ga0164294, IMG submission 111479) | Oligotrophic lake water microbial communities from Sparkling Lake, Wisconsin, USA - GEODES005 metaG | ecosystem: Environmental > Aquatic > Freshwater > Lake | place: USA: Sparkling Lake...
ATTGTTTTTGCAAGATTCTTCCGCCCGTCATCCTCGCGAAAGCGGGGATCCAGGAGGATTAGTTGCTTACTTCGAATACTTTATCCTAGATCCCCGCCTTCGCGAGGATGACGAGGTACTTTTTGCGCTAAAATTTGTGATTAGTAATTTCTTTCCTAGAGTCTTTGGTGTTGTCGCCCTTCGAAAGGCTCAGGGTGACGCTTTATGTTCTAGTAAAAATGTTCAAACAACTTTTTCGCCACCTATTTCTATTTCAAAATTTCGAAAAAAATTTCCGTTTTTTCGCGCCATTTTCTTTTGCAACTTTTGCAATTTTTTTGGCCTTGGCGATTCCTTCGATTCTAAATTCTCCAAATGATTACCAGCAAAGCAATGCTGTGCTAATAATGTATGTGCATGTTCCGGCGGCTTGGATGGCACTTCTGATTTATACGTTGCTCGCCATCTTTAATCTCTCTGGATTCATTTGGAAAAATCCATTTTTTTATCTAATTGCGCGTTCGATTGCATTGATTGGGGCCATGTTTGCTTTTATTACTTTGGCCACTGGCAGCATTTGGGGCAAGCCGATCTGGGGCACTTGGTGGGTGTGGGATGCACGACTAACTTCGGTGTTGGTTTTATTTTTCCTCTATCTTGGCTACATTATTTTGCTCGATTCTTTCGAGGATCAAAGCAAGGGCGAGCGCATTGCTGCGATCATCTCAATTATTGGCTTCATCAATGTGCCAATCGTAAAATTTTCGGTCGAATATTGGAACTCTCTTCACCAGCCAGCGAGCATTTTACGCAAGGGTGGAGTGGCCATCGACCCAATGATGCTTAAGCCTTTGCTTCTGATGTTTGGTGTGTATTTTTCTTACTTTGTTTTCCTGTCACTGCTTCGAGTTCGAAGCGCAATTCTTGAGAAGAAAAAATGACTTACGTTGTAACCGATAATTGTGTTCGCTGCAAATACACTGACTGCGTCTCTGTTTGCCCGGTCGATTGTTTTTACGAAGGTGAAAATATGTTGGTGATCGATCCAGAAGCTTGTATTGATTGCGGCGTTTGTGTTCTTGAATGCCCGGCTGAAGCTATTTCACCCGAGTCACCAGATTTATTGAAATGGGTTGAGGTCAATCGTGAATATTCAAAAAAATGGCCGGTGATTACGAAGAAAAAAGATGCGCCAGCGGATGCAAAAGATTTCGACGGAATGAAGAATAAATTCGAAACACTTTTTGATCCACGTGCTTTTGGTGAGAAGAAATAAAACTCGATTAAGAAAGAATCAGCAGAGGCAAAAAACACTCAGCGATCTTTTGCTTTTTGCCGAGCAAATTCTGAAGAAACAGAGAGTTTTTTAAATCTTAATTCCGCGTAAAAATTCTTCCAGAGACATCGCTTTTTTCCCTTGGCGCTGTAAGGTTAGAGGTCTTATTACTCCACACCCACACTGAATTGAGAAATCACTTTTTGAAATTTCTCCCGCTGCGTTTTCGCAAGAATTTTTGTCCAGAATTTCTGCTGAAAATATTTTTATCTTCTCTTCTTTGAACATGAAATAAGCGCCAAGAGAGCCACTTAATCCACGGATGTGGCAATCAATTTCTTCGGCAGATTTTTTCCAGTCAATTTCGCATTCAGACTTTTCGAGTTTTTTTGCGTAAGTGAGTCCAGCCTCGTCTTGTTTGATTCCGTGCAAATTTCCTTTTAAAGATTTAACCAAAAGCTCTGCGCCGATTTCTGAAAATTCTTTTTCTAATTCAGCGTAAGTTTCTTTTCCAGAAAGCTTGTAATCGAGCTTTGCGACGATTTCGCCACTGTCTAAGCCCTTGTCCATTTTAATCACACAAACTGCCGTTTCTTTGTCGCCAGACATAATTGTGCGCTGAATTGGCGCAGCTCCACGCCATCTTGGAAGAAGAGAGGGGTGAATGTTGAAGCAGCCTAATTTTGTACCGTCGAGAATCTCTTGCGGCAGAATTAATCCGTAAGCAACGACCACTGCGGCGTCAGCATTGAAGCTAGAAAATTCTTTCTGCACCGCTGCGTCGCGTAAAGTTTTTGGCGTGATTATTTTTAAACCATTTTGCAGTGCCAAATTATGAATTGGCGAATTTTGTAATTTATGCCCGCGACCACCGATTTGTGGCTCTCGGCTGTAGACAGCAACAATTTCAAATTTAGGATCATTATTCTGTTGGGCGAGTAACTTTTTTAAAGTCGGACAAGCAAACTCAGGCGTGCCCATGAAGATTATTTTCATTAAATGTTGGTTAGAAAAAAATTATTTTTACTCGGGATTTTTGTTGTGATCACGGTCACATTTTGTGATTTGTTAAGCAAGCAACTGATCTTTTCTCTCTTAGAGCAACAAGGCTCAATCAATCCTGAAATTCAAATCTTCAGCTTTTTTTCGCTGGTAAAAGTTTTGAATTACGGGGTGAGTTTTGGCATGTTTAGCAATCTTGAAAACAGCCAAATTATTTTTTCTTGCTTGCAGGGTGGGATTGCGTTGGTGCTTTTTTTCTGGCTTTACCGCAATGAAAAATTGCATTTTGCTTGGGCTCTTGGTCTGATTATTGGCGGGGCTTTTGGTAATGTGATTGACCGAATTCAGAATGGCGCAGTCGCTGACTTTTTGGATTTTCATATTTCTACTTACCATTGGCCAGCCTTTAATTTAGCTGACTCATGTATATTCATCGGAGTCGCAATTTTACTTTTAGACGATCTCCTATGTTCAAAAAAATCCTAATTTTATTTTTAGTTTTTGGCGGATTTTCTTGTTCTAAAGATAAGGATGATCCCTTAATAATGCCGCCGAATTTTGCCGAAATGCCCGACCCAAATAATCCCGAAAAACCTACAACCGAGCAAAGCGAAGAAAGCGTTGCGCGGTTGAAGGAGCTTTTGTTGCAGAGCAACGAGTAATTTTTATCCCTCCGTCGGTCGATCAGACTTGAGACCTCTTGAGCTTTAACTGAAGCAGATCTCGAATTTGTTCGAACGACGTAAACATTTAATTTTTAAACAACATGTTCATTTCTCAAGCCTTGGCACAAGAAGCTGCAGCTGCAGCTCCACAATCTTTTTCTTTCGCAAGTTTTGTTCCGCTAATTGCAATTTTTGCGATTTTTTACTTCCTTATTATTCGTCCGCAAAGCAAGAAAATGAAGGACCATCAAGAGTTGGTGAACAACCTAAAAACTGGAAACAAAGTTGTGACCAACGGTGGAATTATTGGCGTGGTGAAAGAAGTTCTGGTTAAAGAAAACCAAGTTGAAATCGAAATTGCTGAAGGCGTTCGTGTAAAAATTATGAAAAATTACGTCTCTGATTTCGTTCAAGAAGAAAACAAAAAAACTAAGTAAAAAATGCTTCATTTCTCTAAAGCCAAAATTCTTTTTATTTCGCTAATCTGTCTTGCCTCGATCATTTATGCGACTCCGTCAATGTTGATTGGAAGCGGCGAATCTTTCGTTCAGAAAATTTTGCCACAGCAAAAAGTGAATCTTGGTCTCGATTTACGCGGCGGATCGCAGCTGATGCTCGAGGTGGATTTTGATTACTACCTTAAAGAACAACTCACAAATTTGCGCGACGAAATAAAAAATTCTTTTCGCGATGAATCTGTGCGTGTAGTGCCAGAGCTAGCTGGCAGTAAAATTATTTTTACTCTTACTGACGAAGAACAGAAAAAATTGGCGAAGAAATTAATTAAAAAACTTAGCGGAAATGTTGATGTTGATGAAAATTCTGGTCAGTTTCAGGTCTATTTTTCCGATGCAGAATTGGTGGTTATTAAACAAAATCTGATCAAGCAATCGATTGAAATTATTCGTCGTCGGATTGACGAAAATGGCACAAAAGAACCAACGATTCAGGCGCAAGGTGAAGACAGAATTTTGCTGCAAGTTCCGGGAATTGAAAATTCTTCTGAGCTTAAATCTCTGCTTGGAAAAACTGCGAAAATGACTTTTCATTTCTTAGCCGAAAATCATGCGGAACAAGATGTAATGCGGTTGTTTGATTACGAAAATCGTCAATATCCAGTTAGAAAGGAGGTGGTCTTAAGTGGTGATTTACTTACCGATGCCAACCCAACTTACCACGAAGGAATGCCAGCGGTGAGTTTTCGTTTTAATGCTGTTGGTTCACGTAAATTTGCGCAAATCACCAAAGATAATGTTGGTAAAATTTTGGCAATCGTGCTCGACGGAAAAGTGGTTACTGCGCCTAGAATTAACGGCGTAATCAATCAGGGCTCAGGAATAATTTCGGGAAATTTCACCACAAAAGAAGCGAGTGAAGTTGCACTTCTGCTCAGAGCTGGCGCATTGCCAACGCCTCTTAAGGTTGTCGAAGAAAGAACTGTTGGCCCATCGCTTGGCCTTGACTCAATAAATAGCGGTAAGCTCTCAGTGCTTGTCGCCATTGGCTTCATCGGCAGCTTTATGCTTTTGTTCTACGGATTTTTTGGCTTACTCGCCAACGTTGCAATGCTAATAAATATTGCGATCATCATTGCCGTTCTAGCCGCGATTGGCGCAACTCTAACATTGCCAGGAATTGCTGGAATCGTGTTAACAATGGGCATGTCGGTTGATGCCAATGTGTTAATTTTTGAGCGCATCAAGGAAGAATTGCGTGAGAAAAAAGCTGTACTTGCTTCAATCGAGCTCGGCTTCAATCAAGCTTTCCGCACAATTATAGATTCGAATTTAACGACGTTAATAGTCGCCTTTTTCCTTTATCTTTTTGGTAACGGTCCAGTGAAGGGTTTTGCGGTAACACTTTCGATCGGCATTCTTTCTTCAATGTTTTCAGCGATTATTTTAACACGAATGTTGATTGCGATTTGGTTGAAAAAAGTGAGACCGAAGAAACTTAATTTGATTTAATTAGGGGGATCCGCCCTGAGCTCGTCGAGGGGTGCACATGCTTCGACAAACTCAGGGTGACTAAGGTTAATGAAGCACGTAAAACTACTTTTTCCACTGCTACTTTTTTTCTCTTCAAACTCCTTTGCTGTGCCAATGGGAGGGAAAGTTAAGTCTGATCCAAACGCGCAAACAATTTTAAAAGCTGACGAAATTGACGGCGACCGAGTTCGCAATATTATGACCGCTAGCGGCAATGTTGAAGTTACTCGCGATGGTTCAGTTGTTTACGCTGATCAAATCATTTACGACAAGGGTGGGGCAAAGATTCGCGCCCTTGGCCACGTGCGCGTTAAAAATCTTGAAATCGGTAACATGCTCGCCAAAGAAGCTGAGATGAAGGATGATTTTAGTAAGGGCACTTTCCTCGAAAGTAGAATATTTTTTAACGACGGCTCTTATCTTTTTGCTTCACGCATGGATCGCGAAGATCCAATGACAACAACACTTTACAGCTCAGTTTTTTCGATTTGTCCTAATGAAGAAATTAGCAAAGACAATACACTTGCAGGAAATACTTGGGACTTCGCCTCGCTCAAATCGAGCAAAACAGTAATCGACCGCAAAGACGGTAAAATCAGGGGAAAACACAGTATTTTTAGAATTTACAACGTGCCGATTTTTTACACGCCTTACTCCAGCATCACAATGCCGAGCAAAGAAAAACAATCCGGCTTTTTGCATCCTTCTTACAATCGCACGACGAATTTTGGTATTGGCTTCAAAACTCCTTACTACGTCAACATCGCGCCAAATATGGATTTGACGGTAACGCCGCAACTCTATCCAACTAACAACCAATTCATCCTTTTGAATGATTTTCGTCACCTAACAGCTTACGGCGATTACAAAATAAATCTTGAAGTTGCGAATAATAAAGTCGTCAACACCAACAACCTTACAGTCGTAAAACGTACCACTGACAAATATCGCGGAAGTCTTGTTGGTAGAGGCAGATTTGACTTTACCACCAACACTGGGGCTGAATTCAACATCAATACAATTTCCGACCGCGACTACATGCGTGACTACCACATGAGCTATTTGGCCTACACCGCTTCAACAGCTAATGTAGATTACATCAAAGGGCGCGATTACTACGCGATTAAAACAGTAAGAGTGCAAGAACTTGAAAATACAACTTACGAAGACGCCGCGCCATTTGTGCTGCCATCGCTTGATTCTCACGTTGAAACTAAGCCAAGATTTTACAAAGAAAAATTTGCGCTGACTTCAAACATTACTAATCTTTACCGCAAAGATGGTCTTGAATATAGACGCGCTACGACGATCCCGGAAGTTATATTGCCATTTAATTCTGGCGGAAATTTATTCACACTTAATTCCAAGGTGCAGGGCGATTTTTATTGGCTTGAAGACAATTTTAAAAATACACCGCAGACCAGCTACTACCAGCCCGTGCAAACCAATTACAAGCCGGAACTTTCGGCGAATTGGCGCCTGCCACTGATCAAAAAATATGAAAAAAATACTTTGCTGGTTGAGCCAATGGCAAGCTTGGTGATGAGTTCCTACAAAAAAGATGCGAGCAAAATACCGAATGAAGACAGTAACAATTCCGAACTTACGGTTAGTAATCTTTTTACCTCGGATCGGATTTATGGTTTTGATCGAAACGAGGCGGGGCAACGCACTAGCTATGGCGTTAAGTCATCTTTGTTCAATAAGTTTGGTGAATTTGGCCTAACTGTTGGGCAAAGTTACCGAATTGTTGACCGCGCTCAAGACGTCTCGATTCGCGGTTTCTCGGATAATAATCGTTCGAATTACATTGGTCAGGCAATGTATAGGGCGAAGAAATATTTTATTCTGACTTACGCTTTTCAGCTCAATGAATCTAATTTTAGAAATGACGTCAACCAACTTACCGCTAGCTTGCAACTGAGTCGCCTTACATTTTCTACTGACTATTTGTTGTTGCGTAAGAGCGCGCAAAACGCAACACAACGCGAACAAGTTAGCATTACTTCTTCAATTAAATTGTCAGATCTTTGGAAGACGAAATTAGTCGCGATCAAAGATTTGGTAACTGATCGCATGCTCTCTCGCGGAGTTACAATTTACCGCGACGGTTGCTGCACATTATTTAGTTTTTCAATTGTTGAGAGCAGTCCAATTAATCTCACTAAACCACAGCGAACGTTTAGTTTTTTGATTACGTTTAGGAATCTGTAAGGAGCTCTTCGCCGAAGAAAAATTCGCCGCCAAACTTGCCTTGGCTTCAACTTCGCTCGATCGGAGGAATTTTTATACTGAGCGCAATTCAACTACTCGATCTGCCTTTTTCGCTAACTCTAAATTGTGCGTAACCACCAAACATCCAATTTTGTGATTCTTCACTAAATCTCTAAGCAGAGTAAAAATTTTCTCCGACAATTCTAAATCAAGATTTCCCGTTGGTTCGTCGGCAAGAATTAATTTTGGTTTGCCGACAATCGCGCGCGCTATTGCCACTCGCTGTTGCTGACCACCCGACAATTGCGCTGGTTTGTGATTTAAACGATCAGCTAAATCAACTTCCTGCAAAGTTTTTGTCGCTGCTGCGAATGCTTCTTCGCGGCTTTTTCCCTGAATTAACAAAGGCAAAGCAACATTTTCCAAAGCGGAAAATTCCGGCAGTAAATGGTGAAATTGATAAACGAATCCGAGGTGATTTTTGCGGAGCTCGGTGCGTGTTTTGTCATCAGCTTTTGAGGCATCAATGCCATTAATCCACACCTCTCCGGAAGTTGGAGAATCGAGTAATCCTGCGATTTGTAACAAGGTAGTTTTTCCTGATCCCGAAGGACCAGTGAGCGCGACTAATTCAGCTTCTTTAATTTCTAAATTAATTTCACCAATCGCGGTGATTTTTTGGTCAGCTTGAAAGAAATTTTTGGTGACGTTAATTAGCTTTAGAACCATTTGTTTTTTGAAGTGTGTTGAAGTCTGCCTGGACCCCCGCTTAGGCAGGGATCCAGGAGAAGTTTAAGAAAAGTGTGTAACTTTTATTTACTTCTTCTTTTTTCTCTTCTTTGGCCCGTCTTCATCCTCGTCATCGCCGAAATCATCATCTTCTTCTGATTCTTCATCTTCATTTTCTTCGTCTTCGTCTTCTTCGTCTCCCTTAGGTTTCTTTTCGTCTAAATCAAAATCGTCGAAATCGTCTTTTTGTGTAGATCTTTGTTCGCCGGTTAATTTGTCTTTTGCGGTAGTGACGATTTTGTCTTTCGCTTCCTCGAAATCGATTTTGTAAATCGCTGCATATTCGCTAGTTAAGCGGTAAATCGCAGTTTCGTAAATGATTCTTTCTGAGTAAGATCTTTCAGAATCTTCAATGTCACGAGTCAAATCACGGATTACTTCGGCGAGCAAAATAATGTCGCCAGAATTAATTTTTGTTTCGTATTCTTGAGCGCGACGCGACCACATTCCTTTCAGTTTTTTGATCCCGCTACGCAGGATTACAAAGACCTCATCCATTTCTTGTTTTAAAACTAAATGGCGCAGACCAATTTTTTTGACGCTGCCAGCGGGGATTTTAATCGTTAATCTTTCGCGCTCGAAAGCCATTAAGTAGCAGCTGAAATTCTGTCCGTTAATTACGGTTTTTTCGATTCCAGAAATTTTGCCTACTCCGTGTGAAGGGTAGATTGCGTAGTCGCCGACTTTAAAATTAAGTTTTAAACCCTCTTCTGATCTGCGAATGACAATTGCTTTTTTTGCCACTTCAAACTTTCTGCTGTCGTAAGGTCTGTAAGCAGGAGTTACAGGCTCTACTTTAGCTGGGGCTGGTTTTTTTTCTGTTGAACCGCGAGCCAAAATTGCTTTTACCAGAGAGTTTTTTTCAGCTTTTGTAACTGGCTTAGGGATGAATTCTTGTTTTGCTCCTTTCTTCTTTTTTACTTCTTTTTTCTTTGGAGTTGCCTTAGCGGTAGTTGCCTTAGCGGGAGTTAGCTTTGTAAGCTTCTTAACCGGCACAATTTTCTTTGCTAAAATCTTTTTCTCAGGAGATTTTTTTGCCGGAACTTTTGTAGTTTTTTTAACCGGAATGTTCTTGGCCAGAATTTTCTTGTCTGGAGATTTCTTAACCGGTGTTTTATTTACTGGCGTTTTTTTCACTAAGGCCTTTTTCACCAGTGTTTTCTTCAACGGAAGTTTTTTCACGGGTGTTTTATTCACAGGCGCTTTTTTCACTGGTGATTTTTTCACGGGTGTTTTTTTTACTATTTTTTTTTGGCTTTTTTTCGCCAAAAGAACTTTTTTATTTTTTTTTGCTGGCATGTTTTTGTAAAAAAATTTTAAGATTTGCGTAACTTTAAAACGACCTTCTGCTCAATCAATTCAAGTTTTCTGAAAAAGACTCCTAAAAAATTAAAAAAATTTGACTGGCAGAAATTTCCTGCGCACGTTGATAAAATAATTGAACACCGTCTCTTCAAGCCTGTTGCCAGCTCGATTGTAACTAGCTTCGTACTGTTTAACGGTTTGCAATATTTGTTCAATTCAATCGCTGATTACCGCGAAGTGCGGGAAAAAAAATTACGCGAAACGCCGATTAAAATTAATCTCTCTACCCTTGAAAGTAAGTTTAATCTTGCCGAAGACCAAATCGCTGAGCACCACATCAAATCAGGCGAGACAATGTCGCAAATTCTTACTGAGCTTGGTGCGGTAGAGCAAGACGTTTCAGCGATTCTTGTTGCAATGAAGCCAGTTTTTGCCCCAAACAGAATTACCGCTGGCGACGAAATTCTTGTAAAATACCGCGTCAAAATCGGTTACGACACTAATAAAGCCGTAGATCGGCGCGTGACGGTTACTAATATTGTAATCTCACCTTCGCCAACAGAGCGAATCACAATTTCGCGTAATCAAGACAACTCTTACGCTGCAAAAAAATCTGAAATTAAACTTAAGCGCTACGTCTCAAAATATTTCGGCGTAATTAAAAATAGTCTGTTCGAAGACGGAATCGCCTCTGGGATATCGCCCAACACAATGATGAACATGATTAACCTCTACGGTTACGACGTCGACTTTCAGCGCGACATTCACGACGGCGACAAATTCGAAATGCTTGTCGAAAGTTTTTACGACGAAAGCGGTAAAAAAATTAAAGACGGCAACGTGCTTTTCTCCTCGTTAATTTTAGATAAGCGTCCAATTGAGATCTACTCTCACAAGATTGGAAACCAGATTGAATATTTCGACGGCAAGGGAAATTCAGTGCGTAAATCTTTACTTCGCACCCCAATTAACGGCGCACGAATTTCTTCAGGATTTGGCCTGCGTCGTCACCCAGTTCTTGGTTACTCAAAAATGCACAAAGGAACAGATTTCGCCGCACCAAGTGGCACGCCAATTTTTGCTGCTGGTTCTGGGGTAATTACTTATTACGGCGTCAAAGGTGGTTACGGAAATTACACGCAAATTCGTCACAACGCTGAATATTCTACTGCCTACGGTCACGCTAGTCGTTTTAACAAAAAATTCCGCGTTGGTTCGAAAGTTAAGCAAGGCGACGTAATTGCTTACGTTGGCACAACAGGACGCTCAACCGGTCCACATCTTCACTTCGAAGTGCTCATCAAGGGCGTGCAAGTTAATCCAGCGAAAGTGAAAGCGACTTCGGGATTACGTCTTAGTGGCAAAGAGTTAAAGGGTTTTCAAGCAACAAAGGCCGAGATTGACGGTTACCGTAAAAATGTTCCGAATCAGATTAAGCGGTAGAAATGAAAATTCTAAACACCCTCTTTAACTACAAAAAATCGACGAGTGACAATAAAATTCTCGGCGTTGAGCGTTGTTTCATTGACTACTCTAAGCACTTAATTGCCAACGGTCACGAGGTGGTTTCGGTAACTAATCCAAAAATGGTTTACGCAGATGCGGTAAGGGCGACTGGCTCGAAATTACTTGAATTGCCAGGTTGGAATCGTTTCGACATTTATTCAATTTTGCGCTTAGCCTTCTTCTGCCTTTTCTTCAGGCCTGATGCGGTTTTGTGTCACTCGGGCAAGGCGATGTTTTTTGTTCGTGCCGCGCGACTTTTTAATCAAATTCTTCTTGGCAAAAAATTTCCAGTAATTGCCGTCGACCACGGAATTAATCCAAGAAAATTTCTTAAAGCTGACGCTGTTTTTACCGTAAATTCTTACTTCAGTAAAGAGCTGATTAAAGCAGGCAAATCACCAGATTCGGCTTTCGTAATGCCTAACATGTTTGACGTTCCAGCAGACTTTGTTTTGCCGGTGAAGCCAGCTTTTCGCCGTCCAGTAAAAGTTGGATCTTTGGGTCGAATTCACTGGGAGAAAAATTTTGACAAAATGGTGCAAACCTTGCCAATTCTACGTGCAAGAGGGGTTGAATGCGAATATCTAATTGGCGGAGTTGGGCCGGAAGAAGAAAAATTAAATAAATTAGCGAAAGAACTTGGTGTCGAAAAAAACTTTAAAATTCTCGGCTGGACCTCAGACAAAAAAACCTTCTTCAACGAAATTGACATTTTTGTTTTACCTTCTTTCGGAGAAACTTTTGGAATCGTTTTGCTCGAAGCGATGCTTTACAACACCCCGATTGTAACCAGTAACAGCTGGGGTCCAGACGAGGTAATTGACGAAGGAATTAACGGCTTAAAAGTCTCAAAAGACGACAGAGAAAAAATGCCGGAATTACTCGCCGACGCAATCGAGCGTTTAGTAAAAGATCAGGATTTAGCGCGCACACTTGCGGCCAACGCGCACCAAAAATTTCTGCAAAATTACCGCTCAGAAAAAGTAGGAAAAAAACTTTCTGACACGGTTGAAAAAATTGTTCAAAGATCTCGTTAATTTTTCTTGGATTTCCACCTCTGCGCGAATGAAGCGCTAAGTTTTACACCTCAATTTCAACGTTATTTTCAAGGTCATTTTCAAGAAGGCGAAAATCCAGAAATGTGAGATTGTTTACCCGGGTAAACAATCTTTACAAAACTAGTCTCCACCCTTTAACCTCTAAGCCCCAAGTCAGATGAAAGTCACCACTAAAAATTACACAAAATTACTCTCAGAGATTCGTCAAACAATTAAGAAAACAGAAGAAAATGTTGTCGCTTCGGTGAATTACGAGAAGGTCAAAATGAGTTGGAAAGTTGGAGAGAAAATCGAAGATTTTTTACGTCAAAATTCAAAGCCAGAGGACCTAAATAATTACGGCAAAAAAATAATCGTAAGGCTAACAAAAGACACGGGAATCAACAGGCTCGCTCTCTACCAAATGCACGCTTTTTACAAAACCTACAAAACCCTTCCAAGTCCGGAGAAGAAATTAAATTGGACTCACTACCGAAATTTGATTTCGGTCAAAGACAACACCAGGCGCCTACTGCTCGAAGACCTAGTAGTTAAAGAAGATCTAAGCTCAAAGAAACTTCAAAACGAAGTCGCAAAATACAACAAAAAGACGAAAGAAAAATCGACAACTTCGCCAAAATTACACTGCACAAGGGGTAGGGTTTTTACTTACAAAATTCTCGACAAATCTAGGATTGACCTGGGTTTTAACATTTTTCTTCTCCACAAAAATAAATTCAAAACTGGCGAAATCATTGAGGTAAAAAAATCCTCTCTTAAAAAAATCACGCTCAAATCAAGTCAGATTCACACTTATTTGGCGCGGCTTGAAAGGATTGTCGACGGTGACACAATTCACGTTGCGCTTGATTTAGGATTTGGCATTGAACACCGCGAAATTTTACGCCTCAGTCAAATCGATGCCGCTGCTGCAGACACAAAAGAAGGTGCAAAAGCAACGAAAGCTTTGAAAAGATTTTTACAAAATGTGCAGTTTTTAGTGGTCAAAACGAATAAGACCGACATTTACGGCCGCTACGTTGCAGACGTTTTTTTTGACAAAGAAATCTCTGACCCGCAGCTTGTGGCGGAAAGTGGAATTTACCTAAATCAGCTGCTGCTTGATCGAGGATTGGTGAAAGTGTGGAAAAGCTGAGTTTAAACTTTTCCTTCGAGGTAAGCGGTGAGTAATTCGCGTTTCACTTTTTGTTCAGAAGAATTGTCGAAATCCTTTACCGAAACTTCGCCATTTTTCATTTCTTCTTCGCCAACAATTACAACGAAACGCGAGTTGTTTTGTGAGGCGCGTTTCATTTGTTTTTTAAAGTTTCCGCTGCAAACAAATTCAACTGCGAAGCCAGATTTGCGAAGCTTTTGTACGATTTCAAAAGCGTAAATTTTCTCTCCTTCAGAAATGTAATTTACGGCAACAAAGCGGGTTTTTGGCAAGTCTAATTTTGTCAAAAGCATTAAGCGTTCAATGCCGGCAGCGAAGCCAAATGCAGACATTTTTTTGCCACTCATTTTTTCTACTAAATCGTCGTAACGGCCACCGCCAAGAACTGCATTTTGTGCTCCTTCGAAATTCATTGCGAATTCGAAAACGGTGGAAGTGTAGTAATCTAAGCCACGCACAAGACGCGGATTAACACGGTGTTTGACGTTTAATTTGGTGAGTAAATTTGTAATTGAATCGAAACGCGATTTCGCTTCGTCAGAAAAAAAGTCAGAAATTTTTGGCGCATCAGCAAGAAGGTCAATGTCTTGCGCCTCTTTAGAATCAAGGATGCGCAACGGATTTTTTTCTAAACGAATTTGTGAATCGGCAGAAAGTTCGTTTTTAAATTTGGTAAAATATTCGCGCAGCGCGACTTCGTAATTTATTTTTGTTTGCGTGCAGCCAAGGGAATTAATTTCGAGCGTAGTTTTGTCGAGCACGCCAAGATCCTTTAAAATCGCGGCTGAAAGAAGAATCACCTCAACGTCGCAGAAGAGATTATCTTCGCCGAAAACTTCAAAATTAATTTGGTGAAATTGGCGCTGACGGCCTTTTTGCGGACGGTCGTAACGAAAAATTGGGCCGTAAGAAAATAATTTTCGCGGTAAAATTTGTTGCAACTCGCCGTTAGAAATAAGTGCGCGCACCACTCCAGCCGTGAACTCAGGACGGAGCGTCAACATGTTGTCGCCGCGATCAGGAAATTTGTAAACCTCTTTGGAAATAATGTCGGAAGTCTCGCCAAGGTTGCGTTCAAACACTTCGCTAAATTCAAAAATTGGAGTTTGTAATTCCTCGAACCCAAAATTTTCGCCGCGTTTTTTTGCGGTCGAAACAATGTGATTAAAAATCTTAATCTCTTCTGCGAACAGGTCTTTAGTGCCTCGAACGGGCTGAAGTTTGTGAGTCGACATTGATTTTGGAATTAATTTTTAAGCTGGTCACTGAAGTTTGTTTTAGAATCTCTCACCAAATTGTCACCCTCGCACTCTTCCCGTCATTCTCGGGCAGGAGGGAATGGCAGGAGGGAATAGCAGGCGGGATGATGTTGAAAGTGAGGAGTGACAAGTTGAGAGAGTGGCAGGGGGTGACAATTTGGCTATTGATTCTAGAAAGCGCGGCAATCTTAAATTTCAAAATCAAAAAAACTGAAATGAATCCTCTTTCACACATCCGAAACTTTTCGATTGTTGCACATATTGACCACGGCAAGTCAACGCTTTCCGACCGCTTAATTCAAGAATGCGGGGCGATTGAAGAGCGCGAAATGAGCGCGCAAATTCTTGATTCAATGGACATTGAAAAAGAGCGCGGGATCACAATTAAGGCGCAGACCGTGCGTCTTTCTTACAAAGCAGATGACGGCAAGACTTACATGTTGAACCTAATGGACACTCCAGGTCACGTCGATTTTGGTTACGAGGTGAGTCGTTGCTTGGCGGCTTGTGAAGGGTCGATTTTAGTTGTCGATTCAACCCAAGGTGTGGAGGCGCAAACACTCGCCAATGTTTACCAGGCGATTGACAATAATCACGAGATCGTGCCAGTGCTGAATAAAATCGACTTGCCGGCTTCTGATCCCGAGTCAGTAAAAAAACAAATTGAAGAAGTAATCGGGATTGATGCTTCCGAAGCGATTCTCGTTTCAGCCAAGACTGGCGTGGGAATTCACGACACACTCGAGGCGGTTGTAAAAAGATTGCCGGCTCCCAAAGGTAATCCAGAAGGCGAATTTAAGGCGCTGCTGATTGACAGTTGGTACGACCAATATTTGGGCGTAATCATTCTTGCGCGGGTGATTGACGGGTCTTTGAAGAAGGGGCAGAAAATAAAAATGCTCGCGGCGAATGCGGTTTACCAAGTTGATTCTGTCGGATTTTTCACGCCGAAAAAAGTTTTCTGTGACGATTTAAAAGCTGGTGAAGTCGGTTTTATTAATGCACAAATTAAGCAAGTTGCAGATTGCCGAGTTGGCGACACTCTAGTGCTCGCAGGAAATGACAAAGCAACTTTACTGCCGGGTTTTAAACAAAATCAGCCGGTAGTTTTTTGTGGAATTTATCCAATCGACGCTTCGGATTTTGAAAAATTTCGCGACGCTTTAGGCAAGTTACATTTGAATGATGCGAGCTTTGAATATGAAACTGAAACTTCAACGGCGCTAGGCTACGGCTTTCGTTGTGGCTTTCTTGGATTATTGCATCTGGAAATTATTCAAGAACGTCTCGAGCGCGAATTTGATTTAGATTTAATCACCACTGCGCCTTCGGTGATTTACAAGATTCACATGCGCCACCCTGTTGGTGAAATTCGCGAAATTCACTCTCCAGCAGAAATGCCAGATCCAACCCAAATCGAAAAAATGGAAGAGCCGTGGATCAAGGCTACGATTATGACGCCAGATGAATTTCTTGGTTCAGTTCTTGAGCTTTGCACGCAAAAACGCGGTATTCAAAAAGAATTAAGTTACGTCGGAGATCGCGCAATGTTGATTTACCGTTTACCGCTCAACGAAATCGTTTATGACTTTTACGACCGTCTTAAATCTTGCTCACGCGGCTACGCCAGTTTTGATTGGCAAATGGATGGTTACGAAGAAAGTCAATTAGTGAAGCTTTCAATAATGGTGAATGCTGAGCCGGTTGATGCTCTCTCATTTATTACGCACAAAACTCACGCTGAAACGAGAGGCAGAAAAATCTGCGCGAAGCTCAAAGAATTAATCCCAAGACAAATGTTCAACATTGCGATTCAAGCGGCGATTGGCGGAAAAATTGTTGCGCGCGAAACGGTTTCGGCAATGCGTAAAGACGTCACGGCAAAATGTTACGGTGGTGATATTTCTCGTAAAAGAAAACTCCTCGACAAGCAGAAAAAGGGTAAAAAGAAAATGCGCGAAATCGGTAATGTAGAAATTCCGCAAAGTGCATTTTTGGCAGCGCTGAAGCTGGACGATTAACTGGCTTTAGAAGTGCTGGAATGGCGTAAAATTATTTAAGAATAATTGTAAATTTTTACCAAATTCCGAGTAATTGAGTTACTTATTCAAGGAAGTAAGAAACCCAAAGAGATGGGTGTTAATAATTATTGATTACTTTGCGCATCCGGCGCGATTTTATTCGTCATTGCGCGTTGAGCGACGAGGTAGCAAAGAAGGTTGGCAACAATTAGATTCAGCAGAATTAAGGCGATTATTTTGGCAAAAGAGAGCCAGGAAAAATGTTCGATTGCAATGCTGATTAAGACCAAAGGAATGATGTAACAATTGCTGATCATTACGATGTGAGTCATGATGAAAACATCCTTCGCTTTCAAAAAAGCAACTGCCGCTGCGATCAGGAGTAGTAAGGTAGGGATGGTGATGGCTAGTGAGATTAAATTCATTAATTGAGATTTTATTCCAGATTTGTCGTTAGAAATTCTAAAAACACTCACTCTTTTATCCCTCTAATTGAGCGAGGATAAGAGAGTGGAGCCTTAAGAGAAATTATGAATGGCTCTAGTGACAAATCTTGGTTTAAGGAAATTGTTGGAAATTTTTATGGTTTAACTCTTGTTTTTATCAAGTGATCCAGCAGTTGCAGATGTGATTTACAGACCTTGCAGCCTTCAACATTTTCTTACTTTTTATTTAATCAGCGAACGACTTCTTGATGAAACTATTCTTCTCAACTTCCGTCTTTAGCAGAACCAAGCACTCTGCTGTTTTGTTCAAAATGCCTCAACTTGGCGCGATTTATTGACTGCTCGATTCATCTAAGCAGTTTTTGTTTGAGAGTTAGTTGCTCAAGGCAGAACTAAACTTACTACAAAAAATAATTAAAAAATTATGAGAGAAAGCTTATTAGGCCTAACTATCCCCCAAGCTGGCATTGAAGATGATTTTGTAACTGGCCTTCAGGCTTGGGTTGAATCAGCCAACCCCGAAGAAAGAGATTCGAGAGTTGAGGCGATGCGAAGAATGATTGAGGTTAGATCTAATGGAAGTACCAGTCTTTCATTAGATGGACTTAGATTATCATCCATTCCTGAGCGGATTAGAGATCTTACTGCTTTGACATATTTAAATCTTGACGGCAACCAACTAACCACACTTCCTGAGTCGATTGGTGGTCTTACTGCTTTGACAAATTTAGATCTTTACAACAACCAACTAACCGCACTTCCTGAGTCGATTGGTGGTCTTACTGCTTTGACAAATTTAAATCTTAGCCACAACCGACTAACCACACTTCCTGAGCGGATTAGAGATCTTACTGCTTTGACATTTTTAAATCTTTACGGCAACCAACTAACCACACTTCCTGAGTCGATTGGTGGTCTTACTGCTTTGACAAATTTATCTCTTGGCTTCAACCAACTAAACACACTTCCTGAGCGGATTAGAGATCTTACTGCTTTGAAATTTTTAAATCTTGTCGGCAACCAACTAACCACAATTCCTGAGCGGATTGGGGATCTTACTTCTTTAACATATTTAAATCTTTACGGCAACCCACTAACCCCCTCAACAGCCCTTCTAGACGGATTATTCGAACTAGAAGAAAAAAGCTGCAAAGTTGATTACCCAGATCAAATCAGCCTCGAAGTTCGAAGGGATCGGGCATCAAGCTTACAAAAATCACGCTTACAACAAGCATCAAGAACTCTTTTATTGGCGAGCTACGATCCTAAATCCCCCCTCAGTAAATTAGACCATGATGTAATGGATGAAGTTCTAAAATTTACTACTGACCCCCGCCTACTATCTGAAGCAGAAGTTAAAGCAGTCTTCGAAGCTACTAAGGAAGGTGTAAAAGAAACCGGCATGTACAAAAGATATGTCGAGGCAAATTCAACAGCTGATAATCAAGAATTAAAAACAAAATCAGTCACAGCTTCTCCAGCAGAAGTCATCGCAAGCAAAGAAACTGAAGAAAGAAGCTATAAATCTGATTATGAAGATTCGAGATCATCAGAAGAAAGATCATCTTCCCATCAAGGAGATGGAGGTGCCGCAGCGGAGGAGCCAAGAGTAGTAGGTGCAACAGCAAGCAGGACATTTCTGGGGCGAGTTTGTGATTCGCTCTCTAGTACTTTTAGATCAAGCAGCAGGGTTTATCCCGACTCCTCAGTGCGCACCACAACAAGCGCTGCACAACCATTAACAAATAAAGGAAGTAAAGGAAATAAAGTGACCCCTTCACGTGACTAATCTCGACTGAAGAATTGATCTAACGATTTATGGAAGATTAACCTCTCAACCTTACTAAGAAAAAAACCAAAAGGAGATCCATGCCAACTATTCAAGAAGTACAAGATTTTGCAATCAGCCTAAACCCATGGCTTGAAGAAGAGGGAATTGATGAAGATCAAAAAACCGCTAGAGTAGAAGCGGTAAGTAGGATAGTTCAGGCTTATCAGGAGGATTCTACGAGGCTTAACCTAAGTGGCTTAAGCATAACATCTCTTCCCGCAGAGATAGGAAATTTAGTTAAATTAACTGAATTAGATCTTAGCGATAACCGACTAACCACACTTCCTGAGAGGATTGGCGATCTTACTGCTTTGACAGATTTAAATCTTAGCCTCAACCAACTAACCACACTTCCTGAGTCGATTGGTGGTCTTACTGCTTTGACATATTTAAATCTTTACGGCAACCAACTAACCACACTTCCTGAGCGGATTGGGGATCTTACTGCTTTGACAAATTTAAATCTTAGCCACAACCGACTAAACACACTTCCTGAGCAGATTGGAGATCTTACTGCTTTGACATATTTAAATCTTTACGGCAACCAACTAACCACACTTCCTGAGCGGATTTGGGATCTTACTGCTTTGAAAGTTTTAAGTCTTGGCAGAAACCAACTAACCACAATTCCTGAGCGGATTGGGAATCTTACTGCTTTGACAGATTTAAATCTTCACGGCAACCAACTAACCACACTTCCTGAGCGGATTGGCGATCTTACTGCTTTGACAAATTTATCTCTTAGCTTCAACCGACTAACCGCACTTCCTGAGTCGATTGGTGGTCTTAATGCTTTGAGATATTTATATCTTAGCCACAACCAACTAACCACACTTCCTGAGCGGATTGGGAATCTTACTGCTTTGACAAATTTATATCTTAGCGGCAACCAACTAACCACACTTCCTGAGCGGATTGGGAATCTTACTGCTTTGACAATGTTATATCTTCAACGCAACCAACTAACCTCCCTCCCAAACTCAATATTCACCAACCCAGCAAGAACTTCCGAGATAGACATACCCGCAGAAAATAACCGATTCCTAGCAGCAGAGGCATCAAGATTAAACACCTTAGCTCAACAAAACCCGCTAGTGAGATTGGGTATAAGTATCCACGAGCTACCCGTCGCCGCCTTTGCCCCCGAAGCAATCATCAACGAAATCATCACACAATCACTCGGAGATGCAGCAGTCACCGAATCTGACTTCAAAATGTCCCGATCAATCCTAGCCAACACATCTCTTGGCGGATTCCACACTTTCCTAGGCCAATGCACCAGAACAGCATCTTGGGAAGCTGAAGGAGAAACAAAGAAAAACCTATGCAAAGCCCTCTACGGCATAATGCAAAAGATTGATCAAAACCCCGATCTTGCTGAAACGGTAAATTTAACCTCTATTGGCTCTGATACATCTTGCGGAGATAGAGTTGCCATCACCCTCGCTCAGCTGCAAATAGCAACAATGTTTGACGGGAAAAAACCTGAAGAAATGGATTTGGTTGAGATGTATAAATATGCTGAAGCAAACGCCGTCGTTAAGTTTCTTAATGATAAAGCAGCAGAAAGATTTGCCCCCAGAAGAACCGATGCAGCAAGAGCTCTTGCCCCCAACGGAACTGATGCAGTCGAAACCTATTTAGCTTACTATCACGTCCTTCCAATGGTTGGTATTCAGATCACGGGAATTGATATGCTTTTCCGATTCTGCGCCAATGTTACCGACGAACATTTAAAGTCTGCTAAAGCAGAATTAGAGAGAGAATCCTCAGTCGAATCTTTAACCCATCAGCAATATCTTACCTTTAAAGCAATGGCAGATGACGAGAACTTCCAAGCAATCCCTTTTGTTAAGGATGCTAGAAGTGAAGGCAAAATAGAAGAAGAAGCCTTACATAAGAAGTTAGAGGCCGCCTTACTAGGTGGAACTAGTGGAGAAGCAGAAAAGCAATCAAAAGAAATCGAAAAAAAACGAATAGACTTAATCGTCAAAAACCTAGCCAAATCTTATCAAGTCAGCCTCTCTCCAGAATCAGTCACAACTTCTCAAACAGAAGTCATCACAAGTGAAGAAGCTAAAGAAAGAAGCTATAAATATGATTATGAAGATGAAGAATCGAGATCGTCATCAGAAGAAAGACCATCTTTCATTCAAGAAGCTGGAGGCACCGCAGCGAAGGAGCGTGAAGCAACAGCAGAAATCACCGAAGCATCTAGAGAAAGAGCGGAGGAGCCAAGAGTAGGTGAAACAGCAAGAGAGACATTTATGAAGCGAGTTTGCGATTCGCTCTCTAATACTTTTGGATCATCAAGCAGCAGGGTTTATCCCGACTCCTCAGTGCGCAACGCAACAAGCGCTCCACAGCCATTAACAAGTAAAAGAAATAAAGTGACCCCTTCACGTGAGTAATCTCGACTGAAGAATTTCAGAGGCCGCTTAAGCTCGAGTCTAAACTAAATTTTTTTGCGATTAAAAAGCAGAAACAGCACCGCCATTAATTTGAGCAGGAAGAGCAAAATAATAATGTCGAGAATCGAATCGAAATTGGTGACTGAGCCAATCAGAATCAGCAAAATCAAATTGGTGAAAATGAAGTAAAAGCTGAGAATTTTTTCGTAAGAATTCTGCGCGATGAAAAAGCGAATAGAGATTAGGATGATGGCGATTACGAGAAAGAAAGACAGAATTTCGGACATTGGATCAGGCAATTACTTTAGGCTTTCTGGAAGGGTTTTTTGTTGAAAACGCACTTGGTGTTTTTTTAATAAATCCCCGTTGGGTCAGAATCTGCAGGCGTTTCGCTAAAACCATTTCCGTCGCCAGACGGAGCATCTACAGACTCATCAATCGTGTCAGTGAGCTTTAATGCTTCGAAGAAAACATGTTCTTTTGGCGTTGTTGGCGTTGGATATTTTCCGGTCGTGCGATCGACCTTCACAAACTTCACGCTACTTGGCACATGGAAAGGCGTTGAAGATTTTTCCTTCAGGGCTTCTTTCATGAAATTAATAAAGATTGGCAAAGCGATTGAGGCCCCGGTTTCTTCAGCACCGAGAGATTTTGGATTGTCGAATCCAACGTAAACTGCGGCGACTAAGTTAGGCGAGAAGCCTACGAACCAAGAATCGTAAGAACTGTTCGTTGTTCCAGTTTTACCGCCGACAATTTTACCGATTCCGCGTGCGCGTGCTGCGGTGCCGCGATCGACAACGCCTTGCAGCATGTAGGTAATTTGGTAGGCGGTGGCAGAATCGGTAATTTCTTCGCTAAATTCTGAGAGGAATGGGATCTCATCGCTATTCACGCATTTTTCGCAAGCTCGTTGATCGCGGCGGTAGATTGTTTTTCCTGATCGATCCTGAATTTTTTCAATCATTGACGGCGTGATTTTTTTACCACCATTAACCATCATTGCGTAAGCGGTGGCAAGGCGAAGAACTGTTGTTTCTGTTGAGCCCAAGACGAGAGAATAGATTTCTTTCGGATTATCATTCACACCAAATTTCTTCACGACTTCGACAACTTTTGCGAGACCAACTTGGTCAGCCATGCGCACTGCGGTAACGTTACGAGACTGCTCCAGACCTGTACGTAGAGTGGTTGGTCCGTAAAATTCTCCAGAGTAATTCGACGGTAAATAAGGCGGTAAGTCGCCACCTTGGTTAAGAGTGATTTCCTCGTCCATTATTACCGTTGCTGGCGTCATCCCATTTTCGAGTGCGGCAATGTAGCCAAAAGTTTTCATCGTTGAACCGGGCTGACGCATTGCTTGTGTTGCGCGATTAAATTGATTTGGCGCGTCAACGTAACCGCCACTCATGGCAAGAACCCTTCCGGTATGTGGGTCGAGAGCGATGAAGCCGCCATTTACTTCTGGTAATTGTTTAAGAGCGAAAACTCCTTCTCGTGCAGTTTTTTCAACAAAAACTACGTCGCCAGGATTGAGCACGTCTGAGATTTTTTTCGGCGCTGGGCCTTTTGAATCAATGCTCAAATATTTTTGCGCCCATTTTAGCGAGGCGAATTCGATGGATCCAAGCTCACTATTTTCTGTGCCAATTGCTGCAATATCTTTGTTGATTGAAAGCACGACCGCTTTTTCCCAAGTGTCTTTGTAAAGTTTTTTGACATCGAATGCTGCAAGGGTGTCGTGCCATTTGTCAGTTACATCAATCTTGCCCAAAGCTCCGCGGTAGCCGTGTTTGCGGTCATATTCTTCAATGCCAGCCTCAAGACTTTTTACTGCAAGATTCTGAATTTTTGGATTTAGTGTCGTACGAATTACGTAGCCATTTTCGAAGACGCCGTCTGAGCCGTAAAGACCACTCAATTCTTTTTTCACTGAGTCAGAAAAGAAACTGGCTTTGATTGCTTCGCCATGTTCTGGATCCTTCAGAATAATTTTCATCTCCATTGCTGGAATTGAATCTTTCTCGGTAATGAAGCCTTCTGCCAGCATGCGCTCAATCACCCAATTGCGACGTTCTTTTGCTCTTTCAAGATTTTTACGAGGGTCAAGTTTCGACGGTGCTTTTGGCAAAGTTGCGAGTAAAGCTTCTTCTTCGAGACTTAATTCATCGATTGATTTGTCGAAATAAACTTGGGCAGCGGCAGCAACGCCATAAGCTCCAGAGCCAAGGTATATCTGGTTTAAATAGAGTTCTAAAACTTCGTTTTTGGTTAAAGTTTGAGTAATGCGAAAAGCCAAAATCGCTTCTTTAATTTTACGTTCAAAAGTTCTTTCGCGGGTGAGTAGAAAGTTTTTTACAACTTGCTGTGTAATCGTTGAAGCCCCTCCAACTGTGCCTTGCCCACTTAATACGGTGAAAAAATTTCTGATTGAAGCGCGAAAAATTGCGGTCGGATCGATGCCGGAATGTTTGTAAAAATTTGCGTCTTCAGCGGCGAGAAAAGCATTAATTAAATTTTTTGGAATATTGTTGATTGGCACAAAAATTCTCTTTTCTTTTGAGAACTCGCTGATCAGCGCGCCGTCAGCAGCGTAAAGGCGCGAGGTGATCATTGGATTGTAATTTTTTAGCTGTTCGTAATCGGGCAAATTTGCGCTGAAATGTTTGAAAGTAACGAAGCCAAGAATGACGGTGGTCACGACTAAGAAAGATCCGATTGCGAAGAAGAGAGGAAGTTTTTTCATTACGTTTTTGTCTGTTTAAAATATTCGTCGATCGCCTTCACTAAACTTTGTGTAATCTTGCGTTTGTAGCTAAGCGAGTTGAGCAATTTTTCTTCCTGCTTATTGGAGAGGTAACCGAGCTCGATTAAAGTTGAGGCCATGTCGGGCGCGGTTAGAACTGCAAAGCCAGCGAAGCGGTGAGTATTTTGAAGAATTTTAATTTCAGAATTTTTGATGCCGCGAATGGCGATATTAGCGAAATTAGATGAGTTATTTTTAGATTCGCGCTGCGACAAATCAATCAGCGTTTTCATGATGTCGCGACTGGCTCCATTGAAATTTACACCATCAATAATGTCGGCACGATTTTCTTTCTGGGCAAGTAATTCGGCCTGTTTGTCGGAAGAGGTTTCGGAGAGAGTGTAAATCGAAAATCCTGAAACGGATTTGTCGTCAATTGAATTGACGTGAATCGAAATAAAAAGATCCGCTTTTCTTTTGCGCGCTTTTTCGACGCGGGTTTTTAGGGGTAAAAAAATATCTTCGTCGCGAGTTAAATAAACTTTGTAACGCTTGGTGTTTACAAGTTGTTTGCCGAGTTCTTTGGCGTAGGCGAGGGTGAGGTTTTTCTCTTTGGTGCGGGCGAAATTTCCGATTGTGCCCGGATCTTTTCCACCATGCCCAGCATCAATTACAATCGTAGGAATTCGTGCATTTTTTTTCGGAATTTTTTTAACGACATATTTTGATGTGCCGTCTGGATTAGCTACCTTGGTGGTCTGAACGTCGAATTCTTCAACCTTCGCAGAAATAAAATTATCCAAATTTGACGACTTGGCAAAAACTGCCGACGAGAAAAAACACAGCGCAAGAACAACAAAGAAGCTGGTTTTCATTAAGTTAGATTTTGAAAGAGAGAAGAGAGTCTTTTTTATTTTTCAGAAGTTTTGAGTGCAACTTTTTTGGGCTCGCCCATTTGAAGATCTCGAATTTATTGAAATCAGCTAAATTTCTCGCGTCATTCAGGCCTGCGCAGTTATAAAGAGTAAGGTGTTAGAAAAAAATATCGAATTAAGTTGGCGCAATTTTTACAAGAATTAAGCGAATATTTAGGTGTAATATTTACAAAAGATTACAATTTACTTCCCTTCCTTCGCGCCTACTCTACCGAGCTTTCATCAACTTAAAATTTCTAAGTAATGTGCGGAATAGTTGGAGTTGTCGGTAGCAAAAATTCTACCGCAATAATTCTTGATGGCTTAAAAAAACTTGAATATCGCGGCTATGATTCAGCGGGAATTGCTGTGCTTGTAGACGGAAAATTTAAGACCGTAAAAGAAGAAGGAAAAATCGCCCGTCTCGAAGCGGCGCTGAAGAAAGAAAAGCTACAATCGACGATTGGAATTGGTCACACGCGTTGGGCAACTCATGGCCGTCCAAATAAGCAGAATGCACATCCACACGCTTCGCTGAAAGTGTGTTTAGTTCACAATGGAATCATTGAGAATTACCAAGAGCTGCGTGAAAAATTGAAGAAATCTGGTGTAAAATTTTTGAGCGAAACTGACAGCGAAGTCGTGCCACATTTAATCGAATATTATTTTGCCAAAACCGGCGACATTAAAAAATCTTTGCTTGCGGCAGTAAAAGAAATTCACGGAACTTTCGCCCTTGCCGTAATGTTTCGTGAAGATGCAAATGTAATTGCTGTTGCCAAACGCGGTTCGCCGATTGTTTTGGGATTAGGAAAAAACGAAAATTACATTGCTTCTGATTACTATGCTATAGCCTCTCACACCAATGAAATCATGGTTATGGAAGATGAAGAGATCGCGCTAGTTTCTGCTGATTCAATTGAAATTTTTAACTCTTCTGGACGTGAAGTTGTAAGAGAGTCGAAACTTATGGAGTCAGAAAATAATAAGGTTTCGAAAGATGGCTATTCGCATTTCATGCTCAAAGAAATTCACGAGCAGCCGCGCGTTTTAGAGGAAACAATTCAGACTTATGTTGGCCTTGGTAAAGGCGAAATTTACTTGCCGAATTTTTCTTTCGACTTGGCCGAGATTAACAAAATCACAATCGTCGCTTGCGGCACTTCTTACTATTCCGGCCTTGCGGCAAAATATTTAATCGAAGAAATTTCTGGCTTAGAAGTTGAGGTCGACATTGCCTCTGAATTCAGATACCGCGCCCATCCATTCCGCAAAGACAACTTGATGCTTTTCATTTCGCAATCAGGCGAAACCGCAGACACACTGGCGGCGCTAAAATTTGCGAAAGCAAATAAGCAGAAAATTTTGTCGGTTGTGAATGTTGCGCACAGTTCAATGGCGCAACTTTCCGATGCGGTGATTCGCACTGTTGCTGGTCCAGAAATTGGCGTGGCTTCAACAAAAGCCTACACTGCGCAAATTTCTGTTTTGTCTTTACTGGCAATTCATTTGGGGTTTTTACGCGGCAAAGTTTCGCCAAAACAAAAATTAAAATTACTGCAAGATCTTGCCGATTCTGGAGCAAAAATTAGTGAAATTCTCGCGCAAGCAAACATTCGAAATATTAAAAAAGTTGCGAAGGGTTTAACCAGCGCAAAACACATGCTTTACATCGGCCGTGGCATTTCACAGGTTACAGCTTTCGAGGCTGCGCTTAAGATGCGCGAGCTTTCCTACATCGACGCGCAAGGCATCGCGGCGGGAGAATTAAAGCACGGAACAATCGCGCTAATCGACAAAAAAATGCCGGTAATTGTGCTCGCGCCCAAGGGAAATTCGGGGAATAATTTATTCGAAAAAACAGTTTCAAACGCAGAAGAAGTAAATGCGCGCGGCGGTAAAATTATTTTCGTCAGCGACCGCTTAGGAATCGAACAATTCGGCAAAATGGCGAAGGAAAAATTGGTTATTCCTGACATTTCCGGAATCATCCAAGAAGCCTTGCTCCCAGTGGTTTCAACCCAACTTCTTGCTTACTACGTCGCGCTTTTCAAAGGCAATGATGTTGATCAGCCCAGGAATTTGGCAAAGTCAGTTACGGTGGAATAAATTTTCCGCCGGTCGAGCGAAGTCGAGACCTTTGGAGTTTTATTGTTGAGACTTCTGGAGTTTTATTCGAGAGGTCTCGACTCCGCTCGACCGACGTGAAAAATGCAGGCAAAAAATACCCGCTTTCTGGTCACCTATATTTCAAAGGAAAAAATGGCAGGCCTAATCAAATTATTCTTTAGCAAGGAAAGCTAAAAGGTGACAAGTTTTTTTTAAGCACAAACTCAAAACGTCATCCCCGCGAAGGCGGGGATCCAGAAAGACTTCCCGCAAGGTAACAATTTTTTTTAAGCACAAACCCCAAACGTCATCCCCGCGAAGGCGGGGATCCAGAAAGACTTCCCGCAAGG
>Ga0164294_10000983_pt1 | contig 27022 bp, 17 predicted proteins | sample GEODES005metaG_FD_111479 | JGI IMG/M metagenome (GOLD analysis project Ga0164294, IMG submission 111479) | Oligotrophic lake water microbial communities from Sparkling Lake, Wisconsin, USA - GEODES005 metaG | ecosystem: Environmental > Aquatic > Freshwater > Lake | place: USA: Sparkling Lake...
AGGCTCCGGCAACGAGAATCGGTTCGGTGGCTGGCATCGGCGACGGCTCCGCGAAATCACGACGAACGGGTAGGTTGCAACCGGGCCTGAATGGGACCGGCATCGAGTGTAGCGGCCGGTTGCTTGCGACCCCGCCCGAAAACCAGACAATGTTGGCCCGCCATCAGGAGGTTTGCATGCGCCACGCGCCGATCGATCCCGCCCTGTTCATCGCCAACCGTCGCCGGCTCGTGCAGCAACTGCCCGCCGGTTCCGTGGCCGTGCTCCATGCGGCCGACATCCTGCCGACCACCGGCGACGGCACGCTGAAGATCCAGCCGGCGGGCGATCTCTTTTGGGCCAGCGGCATCGAGCAGGAAGAGAGCGTGCTCGTGCTCGCCCCCTCGGCCAGTGATCCCGCCCATCGGGAAATCCTCTTCGTGCGGCAGCCCAACGAGCATCTGGCGACGTGGGAGGGGACGAAGCTCAACAAGGAGCGGGCGACGGAGATCTCCGGGATCGCGAAGGTCCGCTGGAGCTCAGAACTGCCGGCCGTGATCCACTCGCTGCTCTGCGAGAGCACGGCGGTCTACCTCAATGCCAACGAGCACGAACGGGCGGTTATCGAGCTCGAGAGCCGTGACATGCGGCTGGGGCGGCAGCTGATGGCGAAGTATCCGCTGCACCGCTACGAACGGCTGGCGCCACTCCTGCGACGGCTGCGGGCCGTGAAGACGCCGGCGGAAGTGGCCCTCATCCGCCGGGCTGCCGATGTCACCGACGCGGGGCTGCGGCGGCTCGTCGCCGCCCTCCGCCCTAGGGTGATGGAGTACGAACTGGAGGCGGAACTCGCCGGTGAGTTCACCCGCCGCCGCACCCGGATGGCCTACGAGCCGATCATCGGCTCCGGCCGCAATGCCTGCGTGCTGCACTACCTCGACAACGACCAGCCCTGCCATGAGGGCGAACTGGTGCTCGTCGACGTGGGGGCCTCGTACGCCAACTACGCCTCGGACCTGACGCGAACCTATCCCGTGAGCGGCCGGTTCACGCCCCGGCAACGGACCGTCTACGAGGCAGTGCTGCGGGTGCTCCGGTCGTCGATCGCCAGAACCACCGTCGGCACCCGGCTCCGCGACTGGAAGCGGGCCGCGCAGGTCGAGATGGCGGAGGAACTGGTGACACTCGGGCTGATCACCGCCGCGGATGCGGCCCGGGATACGGCGGAGGAGCCCGCCTGCCGGAGGTACTTCATGCACGGCCTCGGCCACTCGCTGGGTCTAGGTGTTCACGACATGGCGCCGGTCGACGGCCCGCTCGAAGCGGGCTGGGTGATGACGGTGGAGCCGGGCATCTACATCCCCGAGGAGGGGCTAGCCGTCCGGCTGGAAAACAACGTGCTCGTCACGGAAAATGGGCCGGTCGACCTCACCAGCCACGTGGCCATCGAGCCCGATGACATCGAACGCCTGATGATCCGCCCACCAGCAACCGGCGGGCGGGTATGATGCCGCCCACACCAACTCACCAAGGAGCCACCCCCGTGCGCATTGCTCTCGCCATCGCCCTCGCATCCTTCACCCTTTTTGCATCGGAGATCATCGTGGCTCAGGCCCCGCAACCCGCCGCCCAGGAAGTTCCGCACCCCGCGCTCCCGGCTGGCGCCGGCAAGATCGACGCCGACGCCGCCAAGTCATTCGCCAGCACCGCCTCCGGCCTGAAGTACCGAGTCCTTCGCAAGGGCACCGGTGCCAATCCCCGGGCGACCGACAACGTCAAGGTTCACTACCATGGTTGGCTCGACGGCGGGAAGGTCTTCGATAGTTCCTACCAGCGGGGCGAGTCGATCGACTTCGGCCTCAACCAGGTGATCCCGGGCTGGACCGAGGGCATGCAGCTGGTGGGCGAAGGGGGCATGATCGAACTGGTGATTCCAAGTAACCTCGGCTACGGCCGCCGGGGAGCACCCCCGGTGATTCCGCCCGACGCCACGCTCCACTTTCTGGTGGAACTCCTCGACGTCCGCTAAAGCGGCAGCTTCGCGGTCGGTCAGGAATCTCAAGTGGGCGGAAATGCTTCTCATGGACACCGCTCCCACCACGGCCAATACTCAGGCGGTGCAGGGTTTTTCACAGCTGGGGTTCGTCGTTCATGCCACCCTCCCACCCGCCGCGTCGCATCCGCACCGCCATCGTCGGCCTCGGGTTCGGCGCCGAGTTCATCCCGATCCACCAGCGGCATCCGCACGTGGAGCTGGTCGCGATCTGCCAGAGGTCGAAGGAGAAACTTGACCAGGTCGGCGATGCCGCCGGTGTGGAGCGGCGGTCGACGAGCTACGCCGACATCCTCCGGGACAAGGACATCGACGCCGTCCACATCAACTCGCCGATCCCCGACCACGCGGCGATGTCGATCGCGGCCCTCGAGGCCGGCAAGCACGTGATGTGCACGGTGCCGATGGCGACCTCCGTTGAGGAGTGCCGCAGGATCGTCGAGCTCTCGGAAAAAACCGGGCTCAAGTACATGATGGCCGAGACGGTCGTCTACGCCCGCGAGTTCCTGTTCATCAAGCAGATGGCCGATCGCGGTGAACTCGGCACGATCCAGTTCGTGCAGGCCAGCCACCAGCAGGACATGGACGGCTGGCCGAACTACTGGCCGGGCCTGCCGCCGATGCACTACGCCACCCACTGCGTGGGGCCCTGCCTGGCGCTCGAGCGGAAGGACGCCGAGGAAGTGAGCTGCTTCGGCTCCGGACGGATCCGCGACGAGCTTGTCGGGAAGTACGGCTCGCCGTTCGCCATCGAGAGTGCCCACGTGAAGCTCAAGAACAGCGCCGTGGTCGCCCGCGTGATCCGCTCGCTCTTCGACACGGCGCGACAGTACCGCGAGAGCTTCGACGTCTACGGGTCGAAGCGGAGCTTCGAGTGGCAGCTCTGCGAAGGTGAAGAGCCCGTGATCCACACGGCGAAGGTTCCGGAGCCCGAGATTCCCCAGCGGGTGCCGGTGCCGGACTTCGCGCACCTGCTGCCCGAGCCCATTCAGCCCTTTACGACCGGCGGCGTGTACGACGCCGACGACCATCAACACCTCTCGTTCACGCAGGGGGGCGGCCACGGCGGCAGCCATCCGCACCTCGTGCACGAGTTCGTGACCGCGCTCGTCGAGGGCCGCGACCCCTATCCCAACGCCCGGCAGAGCGCCAACTGGACCTGCACCGGCCTCCTCGCCCACGATTCAGCCATGCGGGGGGGGGCGATCCTGAAACTCCCCGAGTGGTCGTTCTCGTCCTAGAGCGGATTCAGTTCATGCGTAGCGTCGTCTGAGGAAGCGAGGGCGGGTAGGCGAAGGGGGTCGGCGAACGCTCGCGGAGCCTTGGGCGTATCCTCGCCCGGGCGACGCGACTTTTGCCGCCTCCGAGCCGGCGATACACATAAGTCGGATGCGTCCTAGTATTCCCTGTCTGGTCGTCGCCTTGGAGCCTCCCATGGTTCGGTTCGTGTGCGCGGCTGCGCTGGTGCTTGGATCATGGCTCGGTGCGGCCCAGGCGGCCGAGGGGCCCATCAAGGTGCTGTTTCTCGGCGACCGGGGGCACCACAAGCCGGCCGAGCGGTTCGGCCAGCTCCAGCCCGTGCTGGCCTCGCGGGGCATCGACCTGGTCTACACCGAAGACCTCGCCGATCTCACGGCAGACGTCCTGCGGACGTACGACGCGCTGGCCGTCTTTGCCAACATCGAGTCGATCACGCCCAAGCAGGAGGCGGCGATCGTGGACTATGTTCGCGGTGGCAAGGGCCTGGTGCCGCTGCACTCCGCGAGTTTTTGCTTTCAGAACTCGCCGGTCTGGATCGGCATGGTCGGCGCCCAGTTCCAGAAGCACGGCACCGGCGAGTTCCAGACCGAGATCGTGGCCCCAGAGCACCCGGTGATGAAGGGCTTTGGTGGCTTCGCCAGCTGGGACGAGACCTACGTCCACACCAAGCACAACGAGCGGGGGCGAACGGTGCTCGAGGAGCGGGTCGAGGGAACGCACCGCGAGCCCTGGACGTGGGTCCGCACCGAGGGCAAGGGCCGGGTGTTCTACACCGCCTGGGGGCACGACCAGCGGACCTGGGGCCACCCCGGCTTCCACAACCTCGTCGAGCGGGGCATTCGCTTCGCGGCCGGCCGCGATCCGCAGACGGCGGGGCCCTTCGTGTCGCACCCCGAAATGACACAGCTCGCCGACGGCCTGGCACCGTTCGACTACCAGCCGGCACACGTGCCGTTCTACGTTCCCAAGGCCGACTGGGGAAAAATGGGTGAGCCGATCACCGCGATGCAAAAGCCACTCGAGGCCGAGGCGTCGCGCCGGCACGCGATCACTCCGGTCGGCTTTACGATCGCCCTCGCCGCCGCCGAGCCGCTCTTCCAGGCCAAGCCGCTGGCCTTTGCCTTCGACCACGACGGCCGGCTTTTCGTCTCCGAGAGCGTCGACTATCCCAATGCCATCGTTCTCCCGGGTGAGGGGGAAGGGCACGACCGGATCGTGCGGCTCGACGACGTCAATGGCGACGGCACGTTCGACACTCGCGTGGTGTTCGCCGAGTCGCTCTCGATCTGCACGAGCATGCTCGCCCACGACGGAGGCCTGATCGTCACCCAGGCCCCCCACACGCTGTTTCTCAAGGACACCAACGGCGACGGAAAGGCCGACGTCCGCACCGAACTGTTCACCGGCTGGGGCACCTACGACACGCACGCCGGCCCGAGCAACCTCACCTGGGGTCTCGACGGCTGGATCTACGGCATGGTCGGCTACTCGGGCTTCAAGGGTGAGGTCGGCGGCGAAAGCCTGGAGTTCAAGCAGGGCTTCTTTCGGTTCCAGCCGGACGGCTCAAAGCTCGAGTTCCTGCGGAGCACCAACAACAACTCCTGGGGTGTCGGCTTCAGTGAGGAGGGGGTGCTCTTCGGCTCGACCGCCAACGGCAACCCGAGCGAGCAGATGCCACTGGCCAACCGCGTCTACGAACGGGTTCGCGGCTGGAACGCCGCCACGCTCGGCGGCATCTCGGGAAGCCCCGAGATGGAGGTGGCGCCGCGAAAGGGCACGGCCGACGGCAAGGCCCCGGTTCGCCAGGTCGACCACCACGGAAGGTTCACCGCGGCGGCTGGCCACCGGCTCTACACCGCCCGGGCCTACCCCCGCGAGTATTGGAACCGCACCGCCTTCGTCTGCGAGCCCACCGGCCACGTGGTGGCCACGTTCGAGATCACGCCGAGCGGCGCCGCCTTCCGAAGCCGCATGGCCTGGAGCCTCGTGGCGAGCGACGACGAGTGGACGTCACCGATCCAGGCCGACGTCGGTCCCGACGGTCAGGTCTGGGTGATCGACTGGTACAACTTCATCGTCCAGCACAACCCGACGCCGGCCGGCTTTGAAAACGGCAAGGGCAACGCCTACGAGACACCGCTTCGCGACAAGGTGCATGGCCGACTCTGGCGGGTGGTCCACGACGCCACGAAAAACACCCCGCAGCGCACCACGCTCGCCAACGCGACGCCCGACGAACTCGTCGCGACGCTCCGCGACACCAACATGTTCTGGCGACTGCGGGCCCAGCGAAAACTCACCGAGCGGGCAGAGGGCCGACCCGACGGCGGCCACGACGTCGTGCCGGCGGTCGTGAAACTCGTCCAGGACGGCTCGGTCGATGAGATTGGCCTGAATCCCGCAGCGATTCACGCGATCTGGACGCTGAAATCGCTGGGGGCGATCGATGGGGCGACCGCCGACGCCGCGGCGGTGGCCGCCGTGCACGGAGCCCTGAAGCATCCGTCGGCCGGCGTGCGGATGAACGCGGTGCGGGCGCTGCCCCGCACTGCCGCCACGCTCGCCGCATGGCGTGCCGCGGGCATCGCCGCCGACGCCGCGCCCCTCGTCAGGCTCGCCCTGCTCGACGGCCTCGGCGAGTGTCCTGTGTCGCCGGAGGCGACCGATCTCGTGCTCGCGATGCTCGCCGATCCGCGGACGGGGGCTGATCCAGTGCTCGCCGACGCCGCCACGAGCGCCGCGGCCATCCAGGCCGTGGGCGTTCTTCCGGCCCTGATCTCGGCCGTGCTCCAGGCTTCCGTCCAGCAGCCCCCGCTCGCCGACGACGTCTCGCCGGCCCGGCTCGCACTCGTGGAGCGGGTCGCGGAGCACGTGGCGCGGGGTGGCGACGCGGCCGCGGTGAGCAGCCTCGTGGCCAGGCTCACGTCTGCCCAGCCCGACACGGCCGCGGCAGCCCTCACGGGCCTGGCCCGCGGCTGGCCCAACGGCCGAAGGATCGAGTTCGATGCCGCCGGTCGCGGAGCCCTCGTGCACCTCGTCGGCACGCTCTCCCCGGCCGCCCAAGGGCAGCTGATCACGCTCGTGCAGCGGGCCGGCAGCGACGCGCTCGATTCGCAGATTGAGGGCGTCACGAACTCGCTCCTTGCCACCGTGGACGAAACGGAGGCCTCTGCCCGCGACCGGGCTGAGGCGGCGAAGCGGCTGGTGCTCCTGCGGCCGGCCGACCTCGGCGTCGTCAAGGAACTCCTCGGACGGATCAACGCCCGCACGTCGCCCGAGGTTGCCGGCGGCCTGCTCGCCGCCGTCGCCGAGTCGAACGCCCAGGGCACCGCCGAGGTGATCCTCGACACGGCCGGCACGCTACCGCCGGCCATCCGCGAGGCTGCCTTCCGGGCTGCGGTGAACAACAAGGCCTGGACGCCGGTGCTGGTCGAGCGACTCGAGAAGGGCACGATCCGGCTCACAGACCTGGCGCTCGTGGAGCGAAACCGGCTCGCCGAGTTCCCCGACAAGAAGCTCCGCGAGCGGGCCAAAAAACTGATCGCCTCTGGCGGTGGCCTGCCGAACGCCGATCGCCAGAAAGTGATCGACGAGGTCCTCCCTGTGGTGCTTGCCGGCGGTGATGTGGCTCAGGGCAAGGCTCTCTTCAAACAGCACTGCGGCACGTGCCACGCGCATTCGGGCGCGGGGGGCAAGGTCGGACCCGAACTGACCGGGATGTCGGTCCATCCGCCCCAAGAGCTTCTCATTCATATCCTCGACCCTAACCGCTCGGTCGAGGGCAACTACCGGGCCTACACGGTGGCCACCGATGACGGTCGTGTCGTCAACGGCCTGCTCGCCGGTGAGAGCAAGACGTCGATCGAACTGCTGGACGCCGAAGGCAAGCGGCACGTGGTGCAGCGGGACGAGATCGACGAGTTCGTTCCTTCGACCAACTCGCTGATGCCGGTGGGGTTCGAGAAGCAGATCCAGCCGCAGGGGCTGGCCGACCTGCTCGCCTTCCTCACGGCCCGGGGCCGGTACGTGCCGCTGCCACTCGATAAGGTGGCCACGGCGTCGAGCACCAAGGGAATGTTCTACGAATCGAAGAGTGAAACCGAACGGCTGGTATTCCCGGACTGGGGTCCGAAGCAGGCTGACGGCGTTCCGTTCATCCTCATCGACCCGCGGGGCGACACGGTTCCCAACGTCGTCATGCTCAACGGGCCGCAGGGCTACCTGCCGCCCACGATGCCGAAAAAGGTGTCACTGCCCCTGGGCATGCCGGCGAAGGCGATCCACCTCCTCGGGGGCATCTCGGGCTGGGGCTGGCCGCACTCGGCAAAGGGAAGCGAGTCGATGCTCGTGCGGCTGACCTACGACGACGAGAGTCAGGAAGTGCATCCGCTGGTGAACGGCGAGCACCTCTCCGACTACATCGCCCGCAACGACGTGCCGGGCAGCACGTTCGCCTTCGACCTCGGCGGCCGCCAGGTCCGCCACGTGGTGGTGGTGCCGAAAAAGCCGAAACCGATCAGGACGATCGAGCTCGTGAAGGGCGGCGACGGCACCGCCCCGATCGTGCTGGCCGTCACCGCCGAGATGCTCTGAGCCGGTTCCTCTGAGAACTCCGGGGGCGGGAGGGCCTGGGCAGCCCCGAGCAGACGGGGACGATGCGGGGCCGTGACCATGACCTCACGAAGAACGAATGCCGGTTGAAAAGCCGCGCGCCCAGGGCAGGGGTTTCAGTCAGCGGAACGTTGGCAGAGCGACACCCCGGGCCTTCGCATGGACGACAAGGGCCTCCTCGTACCGCGCGGCGACCGCGCGGCGGTCTGCCGCCGCCTTGCGGGCGGCCTCGTCGGGCGGCTTGGCATTCGGATCGTTTCCACCGCCGCGCCGCCCGGGCCCACGTTCCCGCGGCATCCAGGGCGGATCGTCCGAATCAGCCTGGGGGTTGAGGGCGATCATCAGGGCGCGGAGCGTTACGAGCCGCTTGATCTCCGCATCGAGCAGCAGCGGTTTGTCGGCGGCCGGCGCGGTGAAGTAGCGGTCGATGGCCTCCTGCCGACGTCGCCGCCAGTCCTCGCCTACCGCCCGCCAGAGCTGCCCCAGTTCGTCACGGGGCATGCGGTCGACGTTGGCCACCAGTTGGCGGATCGTCTGCTTGTCGGGCGGGCCGCCGAGATCCAGCAGGCCCGTGGCGATGGCCACCGTCTCGGGCACGTGGGTGGCCTTCGGCCAGAACCAGAACACCGCGACCGCCACGAGCAGGGCCAGCACGGCAGCGATGACGAGGGCGACGGTGCGGTTCGACGACGTCGTGGGCTCGGAAACGGAACGGGCCATGGCAGCGACCTCAGGAGGGCATCTCAATCACCGCCTTGATCACGCCGCTCGCCGGGTCGAGCAGTCCGGGAAACTCTGCCGGCAGCTCCGCAAACGGAAGCCGATGCGTGATCCAGGGCCGGGTGTCGATCGTACCATCCTCGATCAGGCCGATGATCCTCGAAAAATCCCGCGACAGGGCGTTGCGGCTGGCCAGGATCGTGAGTTCTCGGCGGTGCATCACCGCGGCATGGTGAAAACGCACCTCACCCTGCGTGATCCCGACATAGACGAGCCGGCCCCCGAAACTGCATGCGTCCAGGGCCGCCGCCATGCTTGCAGCGCTGCCGGTGGCATCCACCACAACCTCGCACATCCTGCCGTTGGTGAGCTGCCCCACGGCCTCACTGTCGGCCGACGTGCCGGTGGCCAGCACGGTGTCGGCCACGCCCATGGCCGAGCGGACGAAGTCGAGCCGCGGCTGCGACTTATCCATGACGATCACCCGGGCCCCGGAGACCTTTGCGAACTCCAGCGCCGACAGCCCGATCGGCCCTGCCCCGATGATGAGCACCGTCTCACCGGGCTGCGGCGCGCCGCGGTCGATCGCGTGGCAGCCGATCGCGAGCGTCTCCACCAGGGCGTTCTGCTCGGCCGTGAGCCGTGGCGACCGATGGAGCTTGCGGGCGGGCAGCGTGAAGAGCGGCCGGAGGCCGCCGTCGCAGTGCACGCCGAGCGTCTGGTGGTGGGCGCAGCAGTTGGTCAGTCCCCGAACGCACGAGTGGCACCGCTGGCAGTTGATGTAGGGCTCCACGCAGCAGCGGTCGCCGGTCTTCACGTTCGCCACGCCCGACCCGACGGCCACTACCTCGACACCCAGTTCGTGCCCCGGGATCCGCGGGTAGCTGAAGAAGGGCATGGTGCCGAGGTAGCCGCCGTAGTCGGTACCGCAGATGCCCACGGCATGAACGCGGACGAGGGCCTCGCCGGGGCCGGGCGCGATGGGCTCGGGCATCTCGATGAACCGGAACGCCTGCGGGCGCTCGAGCAGCAAGGCCTGCATGAAACCTCCTTCGCCGCGGTCGCCGCGGAATCGCGTCACGTGAGTCCGTAGAACCTGGTGGCGGTGCCGCCGTGGATCTGGGCCTGCTCGTCGGCAGAGAGCCGCCCGAAGTAGTCGCGGGGAATCGCCGCCACGTCGGCATACTCGCCGGCGAGTAGGCAGACCGGCCAGTCGCTGCCGACCATCAGCCGCGCCGGCCCGAAGGCCTCGAGCACCACGTCGAGGTAGGGCGTGAAGTCGTCCCGCTTCCAGCCGCGCCGCGCCGCCTCGGTCACCATCCCCGACACCTTGCAGCAGACGTTGTCGTGCCGGGCGATCGCCCGCAGATCCCGCTCCCAGCCCTCGATCTCCCCGGCTGCGATCCGTGGCTTCGCCAGGTGATCGACCACGAACGGCTGCTCGGGGACGAGCCCGACGAGTTCGATGGCGGCCGGCAGTTGGTCGGGATAGAGGAGCAGGTCGTAGGTCAGGCCGTGCTGGTGGAGCTCCCGCAGCCCCCGGCCGAAATCACTGCCGAGCACGAACCGCGGATCGGGCTCATCCTGCACGACGTGCCGCACGCCGACAAACCTCGGGTTCGCGGCGAGCGCATGGAGATCATCACCGACACGATCGCTCCGCAGGTCGACCCAGCCAACCACGCCCTTCACGAGCGGGTGGGCCTGTGCGAGTTTCAAAAGCCAGTGGCTCTCCGCCACGCTCTGTCGGGCCTGCACGGCGACCGAGCCGTGGATCCCCTCGGCGGCAAGCAGGGGTGCGAGGTCCTCGGGGAGGTAGTCGCGGGCGAGCCGCTCCATGCCCGGGCCAATCCAGGGGTACTCCGCCGCCGAGTAGTTCCAGAAGTGCTGGTGAGAGTCGATCCGCATGGCGGTCAGTTGTTCTCCGGCAGGCCTTCGCAGTGGCCGACGTTCTTCACGGATGCGAAGATCGCCTGCACGTCGCGGGTGAGCTCAGTGTCGATTGGCTCGGCGGCCCAGCTCACCCAGTGGCGAATGTTTGCGGGGTTCGCACTGCCCGCCACCGTGGTGGCGATGTCGGGATTGGCGATCGAAAACTGCAGGGCGAGCTTCGCAATCGACGACCCGCGGGCCCGGCAGAGCTCGGCCGCCTGCCGCGCCGCCGCCTTCACGTCCTCGGGCTCCTTGAGCCAAGCGGGGAGGGGAGCGTCGGTGAGGAGCCGGGCGCTGAAGGGCCCCGCATTCATCACACCGATCCCCCGCGACGTCAGCCACGGAATCGTCTCGTCGGCAAACCGCGTGTTCTGGAGGGTGTACTGGTTGTAGTTGAGCACGCAGTCGACGTCGGCCTGCTCGCAGATAAAGCGAAAGATCTTCTGCGGGTAGCCGCTGATGCCGATGAACCGCACCTTCCCTTGATCGCGGGCCTTCCGCAGCGCCGGGAGCGTCTCGTCGATGATCTGCTGCATCGGTACGAACTCGATGTCGTGGCAGAGCACGATGTCGAGGTGGTCGGTGCCAAGCCGGTGGAGCGACACGTCCACGCTCTCGGACACCCGCTCCGCCGAGAAGTCGAAGTGGGAAAGGTCGTAGCGGCCAAGTTTCGTGCAGAGGAGATAGTCGTCTCGTGGCACCGACTCGAGCGCGAGGCCGAGCAGCACCTCACTCATCCCGCGGCCGTAGAACGGGCTCGTGTCGATCAGGTTCAAGCCGCCCGCGAGAGCCTCCCGCACGCTCGCCAGCGCCTCGTCGAGGGTCACCGACCGGAACTCCCGCCCGAGCGAACTCGCCCCGAACGAGAGGATCGGCACCTCGAGGCCGGTCGTGCCGAGTGGTCTGGTTTTCATGTCATCGCTCTCAGGCAAACGTTCGACAGCCGAGGGAAAGCAACAGATTCGCCCACGGCTGCGTGTCGGCCGTCTGGATCGTGAGCACGTGGTCGTCGGAGGCGACGGCCGCATAGAAATCCCACTTCACGATCGGCACCAGTGTGCAGGGAGACGTGGCCGCAGCGAGGATGCGGCGATACTCGGCCCACACCGGCGGGTCACCCGGCGTGGCGGTGGCGTAGGAGTCGGCCCGGTCGACCCCCATCGTGAAGACCTCGTCGACCTGCACGGCGGCGAGCACCGCCCCGAAGACCTGTGCCACCGTCGGCACGCCGGGAACCAGTTGCAGCGAGACGAGCTCTGCCCGCGGGCCCCGCTTATTGAGGGCGGGGTAGTTGCCGTCGGCGATCAGCACCTTCGAATGGTGCCCCGATCGGGCCAGCACGCGGAGAATCTCGGGATGCAGCAGGGGCCCATTGAGCATCGTTGCATCTCCTCGCGTCAGGCGACCAGGTGCCGCCGCAGGCTGGCGATCGTCCGGCCCGCCGCCTCCGACGGCGTCGGCCACGGAAACACCTCGGCGGATAGCCAGCCTTCATAGCCGATCATCCGCAGGGCCGCTACGACGGCCGCCGGGTCGGTGTGGCCGAAGCCCATCGCCCGGCGGTTGGAGTCGGCCCAGTGGACGTGGCCCACCCGGCGGCCGCAGGCGGCGAGCCCGCCGGCGATATCGTCCTCCTCAATGTTCATGTGAAACAGGTCGCAGAGCAGTTTCACCGTCTCGAGACCATGGGCCTCGAGGAAGGCCGCGGCCTCTGCCTGACGGTTCCAGAGGTCGGTCTCGTACCGGTTGAGCGGCTCGTAGAGGAGAGGCTGGCCACGCCGGGCCGCCTGGTCGCCCAGTTCACCGAGTGCGTCGGCAAGCATGACGAGAGCCACCTCCCGTGGCACTTCGGTGGTTGTCCGGCCCTGCATCGAACCGATGATGGCCGGCGCCCCCAGGTCACCCGCCACCTCGATGATCGACGCGATGAACTCCCGCGCTCTCCGCCGAACGGCCTCGTCGGGATGCACCAGGTGCAGGCCGTGCCTCACAACTCCGGCGCCTGTCCCGATGGCGGCCAGCGCCAGGCCATGGGCCGCCAGCAGCGGCTTCACGACCGGCGTTGCCACGTCGTCAGCCCCCGCGGGAAAAATCTCGACGCCGTCGAAGCCGGCGTCAGCCGCGGCCCGGCAGCCCGCCTCCAGCCCGCCGTGAAACACGAACGGCCCGCGGCCTGCCTCCGGCACCAGGCAGATCGTGATGGCTGATTTCAACACAACCCTCGTGCACCGTTGCCTCGCAGCCGCCGCCGGAGCAACGGCTTGTTCGCTCAGGATCCGACGCTCCCGAACAGCGGTTTCAGGTGGCGATCGTAGATGTTTTCGGTGACCTGCTTCGCCACCACCTCGCGGTTGGCCACGAGCAGATCGGTGTACCGACTCCCCTGCTTGGCCGCCACCTTGAACGACACGTGCACCAGCTGCCGCATGTGCGGGTTGAAGGCGGGGTTCGAGGGGACATGACGCATGGCGGCCGCCAGCTGCGACCCACTCCACGATGACACCGTGGCCGGCGACGGCAGTTGGGCCGTGTCGATGTCGATCACCGTGGCATAGGGACTGCAGAACTCCTCGACGTGGTCAAAGGCATAGGCATAGATCTCCTTGGCGAGCGCGAGGCCGTCGCCTCCCGCCTCAGCCAGGCCGATCATCTCCTCGAGCCACGTCGTGCCGGCCGTCTTGAGATGCAGGCCCGCCCCGGTTCGCTGCACGATCCGGCGAATGAGCGGGTAGAGCGAGAACTTGTCACTGCCGCTGTGCACCGAGAGCTTGAGGTTGTCCGGCAGGCCGTAGCGGCGGGCTGCGTAGGCCAGCACCGCCACATCATCAGAAAACTCCTGCTCGAAGCCGGCGAGGTCACCGACATAGTCGACACCCTTGTTGAATCGGCCGGTGAACTTGGGCGCGATCGTCTGCAGGGGCACACCCTCGTCGGCGAGTAGGGCGAGGATCACGAGCAAGTCCGGCGGCGTTTGGGCCGCGTCGGTCTCGTCCATGCTCACCTCAATCGCCACTGCATCCCCCCGGTGGCTGCGGATGTGCCGAAAAATCTCACCAGCCTCGCGGCAGGCCAGAAGATAGCGGCGGGCGACCGTCCCGGAGACCTCGGCCGACAATGGCAGCGGCACGGCGATGCCGGGGATCGTCAGCGGCGCGGTGAGCTCGGGATGATTCCCCAGAAAGGCGGTGACGTCGGCATCAGCCGCCGGCGTGCCGATCGAATCGGCGACGTCGATCGTGAAGAAGTCGCTCGAATCGAGGAACCGGTCGACCGTCTCGAGGCGGACGTGGTCGGCATCGACGAACCAGGGGTGAGGCCACTTTCGGGCCGCCACCGCGGCGACGGCCGCGGCCCGCACGCTCGCCGGCTCGCTGCCGATGAAGGTGTGTTCGCGGTTCGACTTGTTCCACACCGGGGAGACAACGATGCCCTCCTCGGCCAGCCGTTCAAAAGCGGCGAGCTGCGCCTCGGCCTGGTGGGCGAACCGGTCGCCGACGCCGAAAGTGAAGCGAGGGAGCGTGAGCATGCGGAGAGGATACCACCCCAGCGCGGCCGCGAACACCGACCCACGCACGACCCGCACGGCCGAGATGCCATCTGACCCGAATGGGTGAAGCCGGCAGGCGACCCTCGCGACATCACCATCAGGGAGCCCGTTGGCGGCACATCGGCACGGATCGTCGCGCGTCGACCCATCGACGCCGTGTCATCCGATCCGGTGTCACCCGTCCACGGGGTTCGCCGGCGTGGGCAGGATCAGCTGCCAGAACTCGAGGTCGAGCCAGCGGCCGAACTTGAAGCCGGCCTCGCGGACGGTGCCGCAGCAGCGAAAGCCGAGCGAACCATGCAGGGCCACGCTGGCGACGTTCGTGGCATCGATTCCGGCAATCAGCATGTGGATATCCCGCTGCCTGGCCTCGGCGACGATCGCCTGGAGGAGTTGCCGACCGACGCCCTCGCCGCGGAACCGCTCATCCACGTAGACGGAGTGCTCGACGGAGTACTTGTAGGCCGCCCGCGGCCGAAACGGCCCCCAGGTCGCGAAGCCGGCCAGCACACCCGGCTCCCATTCGATCCCGATCACCGGGATACCGCTGCGCTCGCGGTCGGCGAACCACTCCCGCATCACCTCCTCCGTCCGCGGCTCGTATTCGTAGAGCGCGGTCGTGTTGAGGATCGCGTCGTTGTAGATCGACCGAATCGCCGGAAGTTGACTCGCCGTGCAGGCGATCACCTCGCGGCGGGGCGGCGCGGACTTCTTGCGAGGCATCGGCGGGCTAGCGGCGAGGGGAGGGGGCGGGCGTGAGCAACGACGCGACGACGAGCACCAAAAAACCGAATGGGATCGTGACGAGCCCCGGCTGGCTAAAGGGGGTGAGGGCCATCTCGCGCGGGAGTCCGTAGACCTTTTCAAACGTGTCGGCCGACAGCAGGATCCAGGCCAGCGACGACAGCATACCTGCCGAGACGGCCGCCACGATGCCCTGCCAGGTGGTCCGCGGCCAGAACAGCAGCATCACCAGCGACGGCAGGTTGGCACTGGCCGCGATGTTGAAGGCCCAGCCCACGAGAAAGCTGACATTGAAGTTGCGGAACAGGATGCCCAGGGCCATCGCCACGATCCCCAGCCCCACCGCGGCCAACTTCCCGCAGCGAATCTTCTCGTGATCGGTCATCTGGACGCCGCACACGTTCTCCACGAGGTCGTGGGCCACCGCACCGCTGCCGGCCATGATCAGGCCGCTGACCGTACCCAGCACGGTGGTAAAGGCGATCGCCGAGATGATCGCAAACAGGGTGTTGCTGAAGGTCTTGGCGAGCAGCGGGGCCGCCATGTTGGTGTCGGTCGGATCGAGGGCACCGGACGTCATCGCTCCCAGGCCGAGATACAGGGTGAGCACGTAGAACACGCCGATCGCCGCGATGCCCACCACGGTGCTCTTCCGGGCGGCCGCGGCGTCCTTGACGGTGTAGTAGCGGATCAGGATGTGGGGCAGCGACGCCGTGCCGCAAAACAGCGCGAGCATCAGGCTCACGAAGTCGAGTCGGTCGGCCAGTTTCCCGGTGGTGAGCCCCTTGAAAAAGCCGCCGGGCTTGAGCAGATCGGTCCCCCGCCGCTCCACGGGCGTGAACGTCGTATGGGCTCCGTCGGCGTCGACATGCTTCTTCGCCGCCCAGGTCACGATCGTCGAGTCTTCCAGGGCCGAGAGGTACTCCAGCGGCCCGAGCGGTCCGGTGGAGCGGGCGTCGCCAAACCGTTCCGGCAACCGGAGGATCGTGCCCACCGGCCGCAGGTCATGCTCCCGCGACTGCGTCACGCCGTCCACCAGCACCGTGCCGTCGGGCCGCACGGTCCTCACCTGTGGAGCCAGGTTTTCCGTGCCGCTGCGGCTCGCATTGACGGCCAGGCCGCGGCCCAGGATCAGCACCGTCAGCACGCCGCAGAAAAAGACCAGTAGCGACCCCTTGATGAACTGCACCCAGGTGGTCGACACCATGCCGGCGGTGACCACGATCAGCGTCACCGTCACTCCGACCAGGATCACGCCGGCCTCGTGCGGCAGGCCGAGGAGTGGCTTGATCAGCGAGCCCGCCCCCACCATCTGCGGAATCAGGTAGAAGATGCTGACGACCAGGGTCGAGATCGCCACGGCCAGCTTGATGCCCCGGCTGTTGAACCGGCTGTCGAGGGCGTCGGCAAACGTGAACTTTCCCAGTGCCTTGATCGGCTCGGCGATCACGAACAGCGCCACCACCCAGCCGGCGAGGAAGCCGATCGAGTAGAGGAATCCGTCGTAGCCGGAGAAGGCGATCATCCCGCAGATGCCGAGAAACGACGCCGCGGAGAGATAGTCGCCGGCGAAGGCGATCCCGTTGACGAACCAGTGGATCTGGCCGTGGGCGGCGTAGTAGCCGGCCGCCGACTGCCCCTTGCGACCCAGGAAAAACGAGAGGCCGAGCACACCGAGCACGAACGTGGCGAAGATGGCGACGGCGACGAGCGAGGTCTGGTGCAGCATGGCGCGGGAAGTGTTTCTCCGTCAGCGACCCGACCGGAGAAGCATGTAGGTGACCGCCAGCACGAATGCGGATGCGATCAGCCCCATGCCATACACGATCGCAAGGTTCACGCCGCCAAAAGGCCGCAGGGCGAGCAGGTCCGGCCGCACGAGCACCAGCGCCATGAAGCCACCGTAGAGCAGCACGTAGACGCCGAAGAGGCACAGCCCCAGTGGGCTCGCCGCTGCGTCACCGCCCGCCTGAGGCGGCCCGTCGCGTTTACCTGCTGCCGCCATGCCGGTCCCCACTGGCTCACTCATCACCGCCATCCGGGGCCGTGATCGCCACAGGATACACGGCGGGGCGGCGGCGTGGTGGGCGGTCAGTTTCCGGCCGGCTGCCGCCGCGGGCTTCGTGGCTCTTGAGCGCGTCCGGGTTCGGTGGAGCGTCGTCTGCGTCAGCGAGGGCGGGTAGGCGAAGGGGGTCGGCGAACGCTCGCGGAGCCTTGGGCGTATCCTCGCCCGGGCGACGCGACTTTTGCCGCCCCCGAGCCGGCGATACAAGGAACTCGGATGCGGCTCCGGTCACCGCCCCGCTGCCGGCACGTCGGCGACAGGATAGAGGAACTCTGGTGAGGCGACGTCGCCAGCAGGGCGACGCCCGGAAGCTTGTGGGCCGCAGAGTTCCGCCTGCATCGGCGAGACGTAGCCGCGGAGCCGCTCCACCACGGCGGGATGATCGGCGGCGACGTCGGTCGTCTCACCGAGATCGGCTTCGAGATCGTACAGCCGTGGCGATTCCATCGAGGCCTCGGCCGCGACGGCCCCCCTCCCCATTCCCGCACCCTGCGAGGCGATGGCCAGCTTCCAGCGGCCAGCACGCACCGCCTCCAGCGTCGTGCCCTTGAAGTAATAGTGAACCGCCCGGGCCGGCTCGCGACTGGTCCCGAGGAGGAGGCCGGAAATGTCGCGGCCGTCGATCACGGGCTCGCGGGGCATGTCGCCGCCCGCCAGTGACACGAATGTCGGAACCAGATCGATCGTGCCGGCCATCGTGCCGCACTCGGTGCCCGCCGCGATTCGGCCCGGCCACCAGGCGACCGTCGGGACCCGCACGCCCCCTTCCAGGGTGCTGCCCTTGCCGCCCCGCAGCGGCCCGGAGGAGCCGCCGTCCGCCCCCTTCGCCGCCCACGGCCCGTTGTCGCTGGTGAAAATCACGAGCGTGTCGTCGTCGAGCCCCTCGTCGCAAAGCGTGTCGAGGATTTTTCCAACGCTCCAGTCGACCTCCTCGACCCAGTCGCCGAACCGGCCATTGTCACTCTTTCCCTGAAACCGCTCACTGGGGAAAATCGGCACGTGAACGGCGGTATGCGGTACGTAGAGAAAAAACGGCTTCTCTTTCGACCCCCGGATGAAGGCCACGGCCTCGTCGGTGCACCGTTCGACGATCCCCCGCTGTGCCTCGTTGGTGAGCAGTTCCACCACGCGGTCATCGCGCAGCAGTGGCACGACCTCCTCTCCCGTCACCGCACTCCTCTTCTGCATGTCGTTGGAGTATGGAATCCCGACATAGTGATCGAAGCCCTGGCGACAGGGAAGAAACGCGGGCTGATCGCCGAGGTGCCACTTCCCGAAGCAAGCGGTGGCATAGCCGAGACTTCTCAGCCGCTCAGCCGCCGTGATCTCGGCCGGATTGAGTCCCTGCTTTCCGGCCGGAAAGAAGACCCACGGCACAGATACCCGCGGCCCGTAGCAGCCGGTGAGCAGCTGCGCCCGCGACACCGAACACGCCGGCGCCGCATAGAAACTCGTGAGCTTCATTCCCTCGCGGGCCATGCGGTCGAGGTTCGGTGTTCGTTGTTTTGTGGCTCCGAACGGCCCGATGTCGCCGTAACCAAGGTCGTCGATGAACACGACGACGATGTTCGGAGGGCGCGGCGCCGGGCCCCGGCCCTGCGGGTCATCGAACCGCCGCTCGGCCGAGGCGAGCGTGGCCTCGAGCGTGCGGCGGGTGGCCGCGACGGCCGGATCAGTAGCGAGGTCGTGCCGCTCGCCCGGGTCGCTTGCCAGCCTGAAAACCTGGGTCCTCTCCGCCCTGGGATAGTGAATCAGCTTCCACTCGGGAGTCACGACCGCCCGCTGGACCTCCTTGTAGGCGAGCAAGAGCGACTCCCGGCCCGTGGACCGCTCGCCGCGAAGCACGGGCCCGAGGCTCTGCCCTTCGCTGGCGGCGGGGGCCGCGACACCGGCGAGTTCACCGAGCGTCGCCGTTACATCGAAGAGATACGCGAGCGCGTCGCTGCGGCGGCCGGCGGGCACCCCCGGCCCCGCGAGCACGACCGGGGCACGCATCGAGTGTTCGTAGAGGTTTTGCTTGCCGAGCAGGCCGTGGCTACCGAGCGCGAGACCCTGGTCGGAAGCGAAGAGCACGACCGTGTCGGTGAGCCTGCCCTTCTTCTCGAGCGCGAGGAGTACACGGCGGATCCGGTCATCCATCCCCTCGACGAGCGCGTAGTAGTCGGCCAGTTCCTTCGAGATCACGTCCTGAGAGAGCGGCCGTGGCAGGAGTTTTTCGTCGCGGACCGAAAGGGCGCCGTTGTCGAACGGATGCTCTGGCAGGAAGTTCTCCGGGGCCGGAGGCTCACGGCCGTCGTACCGGCGGCGAAACTCCTGCAGCGGCTGCCGGGGGTCGTGCGGCGCGGTGAACGCGCACCAGGCAAAAAACGGCTCGTCACCGAGGCTCTCGATGAACGCCTCGGCCGCGGCGCCGACGACCTCCGACGAGTGGCGGTCGGTCGCGGCGTCCGCCACGGCCGCGGCATGCCCGCGAAACGACACTGTCGGCAGGCCGGTATGGCCGTGCATCCCACCGAGGAACACATGGCTCCCCTCGGCGAAGCACCGGAGGAGCGACTTCTGGCCGTTGTGCCACTTGCCGGTGGCGAAGGTGCGGTAGCCGGCTCGCTCGAAGGCCTCGGGCCAGGTATCGCAGCCTTTGAGTTGTTCGTGGACGTGGAAGAGCGACCGGCCGGAGAGCAGCATCGCCCGGCTCGGCACGCAGACCGCTCCCTGCATCGCCCCCATGCAGGAGACGCGATCCAGCACCGTCCCCCGGGCGACGAGGGCGTCGATCGCGGGCGTGCGGATGTGCGGATTGCCCAGCGCGTGGATGGCGTCGGCCCGCATGTCGTCGGCGAGTAGCACGAGGACGCTCGGGCGATGCGACGCCGCAGCCGCCGTCTCGCTGACCGCCCCACGCCTCACGGCGTCGGGCGTGGACGGGCCTTCGGAGACGGCCGCGGCGTCGGCGAAGGGCAGCGGCCATGCGGGGTCGGGCACGTGCTCGCTGTCGAGGATCTCCGTCATCCGCTTCACGACCTGCGGATGCCGCGCGGCGACGTTCATGGTCTCCGCCGGATCGGCGGCAAGATCGTAGAGCTCGACCGGGCCCGGTTCGCCAGGCTGCTTCGGACCGGCGGCGCGGCGAATCGCCTTCCAGCGACCGTCTACCGCCGCCTGCCAGGCGGCCTCCGTGAGTTCGCGGTAGAGCGTCCGCTCCTCCGGCGCGTCGGCCTGGCCCAGGAGGGCCGACATCAGGCTCGTGCCATCGAGCCCGGCTGGAATCCGCGGAGCGAGGCCCGCAAGATCGAGGAGCGTCGGCAGCCAGTCCTCGAACCCGGTCGGGGAGGCGATCGTGCGCCCTGCCGGGATCTTCCCGGGCCAGACGGCGACCGTCGGCACGCGTAGTCCACCCTCGAAGGGCGAGCCCTTCCAATCCCGCAAGGCACCGTTGCTCTTCAGCCGTGCCGTGTCGAGGCCGCCGGTGCCGGGCCGGGTAGCGCCGTTGTCGCTGGAGAAGACGAAGATCGTGTCGTCGGCCAGCCCGAGGTCACCGAGCAGTGTCACGAGCCGGCCCACCTCGCGGTCCATCCGGGTGATCATCGCCGCATACGTCGCCAGGGGATGCCGGCAGGGCACGTAGCCCCGGCCGCCGAGGTAGGGCTCCTCGTCGCCGAAATGCTTCCGGTACCCGGCCAGCGACGGCTCAGCGGTCGGCACCTGGAGCGCGAGGTGCGGCACCGTGGTCGGCACGTAGAGGAAAAAAGGCCGGCCCGAGTTCGCCCGCACGAACGCCAGTTGCTCCGCGGCGATCAGGTCTGCGGAGTAGGTTTTCCCCGAGAACGGTGCGAAGTCGCCGGCGGCCGGGGGCGGCTGGTCTGGGATCCTCCCGCCGCGTTGAACCTCGGGGTTGTCGACGGCGATCCGCTCGCGGTCGCTCCAGAGGTGCCGTGGATAGAACGTATGCGCCTCGCGCTGGCAGTTGTAGCCGAAGAACCGCTCGAACCCGCAGGCGAGCGGGTCCGAGGCACTGTCCGGCGGCCCAAGCCCCCACTTGCCGAAGCCGCCGGTCGCATAGCCCGCGTCACGGAGGATCGTGGCGAGCGTCACGGTGCCGGCCGGCAGCGGTGCTTGCCCCTCGGGCTTCGCCTCGCGGTTCGAGCGGACGGCCGCGTGCCCCGGGTGCCGGCCTGTCAAGAGCACGCAGCGGCTCGGAGCGCAGACGGCGCTCCCCGCCCAGTGCCGCGAGAGCCGAGTGCCCCGGGCGAAGAGGGCGTCGATGTTCGGCGTCTGGATGTCCTTCGAGCCGAGGCAGGAGAGATCACCCGTGCCAAGGTCGTCGCAGAGGAAGAACACGATGTTGGGCCGACGAGTCTCCGCGGCCGCGACCGGTGCGGCCGCGGTCATGGCCGCGGTCACCGCCAGCCCCGCAATCATGAACCACACTCGCATCGTCACCTCCCTCGACACCATCGATTCTCGCCACGAACCCCAGGGTCATTAACGGCTGGACAGAGCAGCGCGGAGATAGTCGGCCACGGTGGCGTGCGTCATCCCCGTCCCCCCGGGATACGCGAGTTCACAGTCCACCCCGACCTCGCCGAGCCGCTCCTGGAGTTTCACGCCGAAGTTCGCCGAGTGGGTCGGATCCCTGGCGGGCTTGCCCAGGTCCGGCGGCGCCGCATAGACGAGATAGACGGGCGGATCGTCAGCCGACACGAGGGCATACGGGGAAACCTTCTCGATCTCGGGTAGCAACCGGTCGCGGGCCGCCAGGAACGCGGCGAAGGGGTCGGTCACCCCGTTGCGGCCCTTGATGAACCCAAAGGCATGGCCACCGTAGGTGCTGTTGGGGGTCCAAGTCTTCATCTGGAGCGGGTCGAGTGTGGTCTGGGCGCCCATCACGGCGACCGCCGCCAGCCGCGTCGACTGCCGGGCCACGGGATCCTCGCTCTGCGGATCGGCCATGTCGTCATGGAAGGCGAGCCAGAGACTCGAACAAGCCCCGGCCGAACTGCCACAGGCGGCGATCCGTTGCGGATCGACGTGCCACTCGACCGCCCGCGCGCGGATCGTCTGCAGCGCCCGCGCAGCGTCGGCGAGCGGGGCCTTCACGGGCGGATCGATCCCCTCGGCGAGAGCCTCCTTGATAAACCGGTACTCCATCGAGGCCACCGAGACGCCGGCGTCGAGCATGGCGGGCAGCACCTCGCCGAGCTTTTTCATCCGGTCGCCCGACAGCCAGCCACCGCCATGGATAAAGAGCACGAGTGGTGCCGGCCGCTCGGCCGTCGCGGCCGCGGCCATCCAGACGTGCATCACCTGCTTGGGATGCGGCCCGTAGGCGACGTCAGCCAACGTCGGCGGTGGCAGGCTCACCGCTGGCTTTTTTCCTCTCCCCTGCCCGGCAGCCGGTGGCGGCGCCGCGGCCTCACCCTTCTGGCGGCGGAAGGCGACTTTGTAGGGGTTTTCCGCGGGGCCGTCCTGGCGCTCGTTGACGAGATCCCGCTGCACATCGGCCCACCAGCGATCGTATGCGGCGGCGAGGCGGCGGACGACGTCGGGATGCTCGGCGGCCACATCGTGCGACTCGGCGGGATCGGCCGCGATGTCATGGAGTTCCCAGCCGTCGGGCCGATTCGTCACGTTGACGAGGCTCCACCGCCCCTCGCGGACGCGGCAGTTGCGAAACTGACTCGCGGCCGCCTCGCCCCGCTCCCAGCGACCCTGGTGCGTGACGAGCGGCCGGTCGGGCCATACGGCCCTGGCATCGCGGAGGAGGGGCACGAGGCTGCGGCCTTCCACCTTCGCGGCGACGTCCGGCGGGATGGTCACGCCGGCGAGTTCGCAGAGCGTCGGTAGCACGTCGATGTGCGCGGTCACGGCCGGCACGTCGACGCCCTCGGGCAGCGTGCCCTGCCAGCGCCAGAACGACGGCACCCGCGTGCCCCCACGCCAGACGGTGTTCTTGGCCCCCCGCATGCCGGCGTTGAACACGCTGGACCCGGTGGCCGTGCCGTTGTCGGTCGTGAACACGACCAGTGTCTCTCCGGCCATGCCGAGCCGATCAAGCGCCTCGAGCAGCCTGCCGACATTCGCGTCGATGTTCTCGATCATGCCGTAGAACCTGGCGATCCGGTCCCGCTGCCTGCGGTCGCCGACCCCTGCCGCTGCGAGCGACGCGTCATACGGCTCCGCCGAGCCCTCCGGGCAGTCGAGCGGCTCGTGCGGTGCGTTGGGCGTGATCAGGCAGAAAAACGGCTGCTGGTTTTCCGAGCGGCGGCGGATCCACGCGACTGCCTCGTCGAAGAACACGTCGGTGCAGTAGCCCGTCGTCTTGACGAACGTGCCGTCGCTGCGGATCACCGGATCGACATACCGGTTGCCCTCGACGTCGCCACAGCTGCCGGGAAACGTCTGGCCGATGCCCCCTCCGCCGTGGATGAACGTGCGGTCGAAGCCGCGGCGCCCCGGCTGGTAGGCATCTTCGTCACCGAGGTGCCACTTGCCGAAGATGCCGGTCGCGTAGCCTGCCCGCCGGAGGAGATCGGGCAGCGTCGTGGCCGTGAGGGCCAGCCGTTCCCGCTCGAAGATCGTGTGCGTGACCCCCGAGCGGAACTCGTGCCTGCCGGTGAGCAGCGCCGCCCGCGTCGGCGCGCAGGTGGGGCTGGCATGAAACTCGGTCAGCCGCACGCTCTCCCGCCGGAGCCGGTCGAGGTTGGGCGTCTTGATCACCGGGTTCAAGTGCGCGGCAACGTCGCCATAGCCCTGGTCGTCGGTCATCACGTAGACGATGTTCGGCGGCTGGCGGCTCCGCGCGGCGGAGGGCTTGTCCGGCGCCGGCCCGGTGGCGGCCAGCCTCCGGCAGTCGGCGGCGATCCGGTTCCAGACTGCCTCCAGGTCCGCCACGTCAGCAGGCTTTGCCGCAGCCAGATCCTTGGTCTCACAGCGGTCGGCGCCGAGGTCGTAGAGTTCCCACGGGCCCTGCTTCGTCGCGACGAGTTTCAGGTCACCAACGCGAACGGCGCGGTGGCCCTCGTGGCACCACCAGAGCGCGTCGTGCGCCGGCGGCGCGGCCGGATCGGCCAGCGAGCGGACAAAGCTCCTGCCCTGCCTCGGCGGCACGGCACGGCCTTCCACCTCCTCCGGAGGAGCCACGCCGGCCATGTCGAGCACCGTGGGCACGACATCGATCACGTGCACCGGCTGGTGGCGAAGGTCGCCTCGAGCGGAGAAGCCTCGCGGCCAGTGGACGATCCAGGGCGTGGCGATGCCCCCCTCGTGGACCCAGGTCTTGTGGCGACGAAATGGTGCGTTGGCACAGCTCGACCAGCCTGGGCCGAGGCAGAGAAAGGTCTGCCGTGACCCAGCCGGCGCGGAAGGATCGTGCCCCTCGCCGCGGATCATCATCTCGGCGGAGGCGCCGTTGTCGCTGAGAAAGAGGACCAGCGTGTCGTCAAGGGCCTGCATCGCCTCGAGCTGGGCGATGATCCGACCGACCTCACGATCCATCACCTCCACCATGGCCGCGTGGATCGCCATCTTCGCGGCCTGAAACTCCCGCTGATCGGGCGTGAGTGTCTCCCACGGCACCGGCCGATCGACCTCTCCCGGCCCCAGCTTTTTCAGGGCGTCTGGGAAGGCGTAGGGCGGACCCACATGCCGCTCGATTGCGGCCGGCTCGGTGGTCACGATGCCGAGTTCCTTCAGCCGCGTCCCTCGCACCCGCCGGAGATCGTCCCAGCCGGCCCGGTAGCGGTCGCGATACTTCGCGATCACCTCCGGCGGCGCCTGGAGTGGAAAGTGCGGTGCCGTGAATGCGACGTAGTGGAAAAAGGGGGCTGCTGCATGATCGCGGGCATGCTCGGCGAGGCAGGCGACCGCGTGGTCGCCGATCGCCGTCGTGGCGTAAAAACCGTCCGCGGTCGCCGGGACCGGCATGCCCTGCGCGCCGGCGGCGTCGAAGTAGTTGCTCTGGCCCGCGGCGGTGATCTCGAGCGACCGGTGAAACCCCTGCTCCCGTGGGTCGCCGTCGAGGTGCCACTTGCCCGAGTGGTACGACCGATAGCCGGCGGGCCCGAGCAGGGCAGGGAGGAGACGGGCCCAGGGTGGCCGCGCGGAGTTCACGCCCCCCTCCGTGCCAGGCAGCGCGTCCCGACGGATCGCCTGCGGGTAGTAGCCCGTCAACAGCGCCCCGCGGGTCGGCCAGCAGCGGGCGGTGTTGGAGGCCTGCGTGTACCGCAGGCCACCCGCCGCGAGCCGATCGAGATGAGGTGTGTCGATCTCGCCGCCCTGACAGCCGAGATCCGAAAAACCGAGGTCGTCGGCCAGGATCACCACCACGTTGGGTGCCGCACACGTTGTGGAGGCTGCCAGCGCCGCCACGGCGACAAGGACCGCGAGGACGGCCACCTGAAGACGTCGTATCCGCATGCTCTTCCTCCCGCCATCGCGGTCGGGCGGGGATTCCACCACCGTCACCCTACGGCTTGTCGATCTCGGCAATGACCTTGGCATACGCGGCGGCTCGGTCCTCCGGCTTCAGGCTCCGCAGTTCCAAGAGCATCGGTCGCAGTCCTGTCGCCCAGGCCGTGTCCTTCGCGATCTTCGCGTCGGCCTTCGCCCGCAGGGCATCGGCGTCGGTATCGTTGCCCGTCGCCGCCGTGGCGGCAGCGACCACGCTCCTCAGGTACTCCGCCGCCTGCAGGTCGGGGTTGGGAGCGGCCGGCGCATCGAACCGGCCGACCGCCCAAGCGATGCCCTCGAGCATGTGCTTCTGGAACATCGGGTTGTGCCAGGTGGCGTCGTTGTGGCCGAAGTTGGTCGAAAACACGCGGCCCTTCCCGTAGTCGCGGACCCAGGCCACGGGCACGTGCCAGGGCTCCTTCGGGCTGCTCGCCTGCATGTCGAGGCTCAGGAGCACGCGGAGGTTCTCGGGCTTGTAGCGGAGGTCGTACTGGTAGATCTCGTCCTGCCAGCGAAACCGCTCGGGAAACATCGCCGTCACGCGGTGGCCGGGTTCGTGGACGACGAAGGCATGCTCGCCGCCGGACCCCCAGGGATGGCCGGCGAAGTGGCCGCCGATCATGTCGCAGTAGGCGTCGGAGTTCTTGAAGGTGTCGGTCGCGGCATGAAAGCCGATGAAGGCCTTCCCCGACTTAACCCAGTCGAGGAAGCCCGTCAGATCGGGCACCGGCAGGTCACCGGTGGTGCTGAGGAAAATCACGCCGTCGAAGTCCCGGAGGGCCTCGGCGGAGAAGACCTTCGCAAACTCCTTCGCGAGTCCGGCCTGCCAGGCTTGTTCGTCCCGGCGAAACGTCTCCTGCTCCTCCTGAAACCCCGCCTCCCGCCGCTTCCAGTCGTCATCCGATTCCCCATCGCCCCGCGCCGGGGCCTTCGGCTGCGGAAGCCGGCCCGGCGGCATCCGGAGGAAGTCGCAGTGGAACAGGCCCGTCGAGCGGCCGAGCTCCTCGAGCACGGGCTCGGCTGTGCCGATCGACGCATGCCGAAAGCCGGTCGTGACGCTCACCACCAGCAGCCGCGCCGGCTTTTCGGCATCGGCGGCGCCCACAGGCCATCCGCATGCTGCCACAAGCCCAGCGGCCACCACTCCGAGAAACCAATGATCGCGCATCACTTTGCTCCAATGCACCACAGGGAATCGTGCGTCCGCAGGAACATCCGGCCGTCGACGCAGACGGGGGTCGCCACGGTCATCTCCTCCACGCTGCCGCCCCCGAGCACGGTGACTCCCGCATCAGTCGCGGCACCTGGCCACGGCAGAATGCTCGCCACGCCGTCCTCCCGGACCACGATCACGCGTCCGTCCACAATCACCGGCGAGGCGCTGTAGGCGTGGCGATTTTTGGGGAGTTCCATCCGCCACATGGTTTTTCCGGTGACGGCATCGAGCCCCTCGACCACGCCCTTGTCGGTGCACACGACCATCCGGCCATCCTTCACCGCGGGCGTCGGCACGTCGGCGCCGATGTCTCTGCGAACCCACGCCAGGTGCGAGCCGGTGACGTCGCCCGCCCCACCGCGGCGGATTGCCGTGATCGTGCCGCCGCGGGCATACGGAGCGATCACGAGGTCACCAGCGAGCACCGGCGAGGCGATCGAGCGAAAG